>Ga0123353_10001784_pt1 | contig 26440 bp, 20 predicted proteins | sample TergutLab28metaG_3_FD_92763 | JGI IMG/M metagenome (GOLD analysis project Ga0123353, IMG submission 92763) | Labiotermes labralis P3 segment gut microbial communities from Petit-Saut dam, French Guiana - Lab288 P3 | ecosystem: Host-associated > Arthropoda: Insects > Digestive system > Gut ...
CGAACCGAATTCAAGCGAACTCCATCACGATGAACGGTTTAGTGGACGTTGCCAACGGCGGGACATTGGAATTGGCGGCGGCATCGGGAACCTATATCAATGGCACTGTGAGCCTCGGGCTCGGCTTTGATCCCTTTGAGTCGGTCGGAACGTTTGGTGCGATTTCTGTCTTCGGCCACTTGACGTTGGGTAACGCGGCAAACGTGAGTCTGTATTGGAATGATACGTTCCTGCCGACAGACACTTGGAGTCAGGATTACGTCATGAGCGATTTGTTTGCCGCCACGGGAACGATGGACGGCTTTGACGGGTTGTCCTTCGATGCATCGAGTTTTGCGAACAGTATGTTCGTTGCATCATGGAACGACAACTATAGCGTTTTGACGCTTTCGTACAGCGGCAACAATGAAATTCCCGAACCGGCGACGCTGGCGATTGTGGGGCTGGGCTTGGCGGGACTCGGTTGGGCGAGAAGGTGGAGGAGAAAGTAGTTCAACGCAATCTTACGATTGCGGCTTACGGTTGCGGCTCTGTGGGGATTGTGTAAATCTGCTAAAATAGACCATTAGAATAGGCACTGCGTGCATTACCATTCCCCCATTCCACTATGCGTTTTCCTCTTTCGTTGACCATGAGCATGGCAACGTACATGTTGCGAAAAAAACTGAGCGGTTTCCGAAAAGGTGGCACCGCAAAGTTTCCGCTCGTTCTCATGCTCGAACCGCTTCATGCTTGCAATCTCAAATGCAGCGGCTGCGGACGCATTCGAGAATACGCCGACACGCTCGGACAGCGGCTCTCGGTGGACGAATGTCTTCATGCCTTGAGGGAATGTGGTGCTCCCATCGTGAGCATCTGCGGCGGCGAACCGCTGCTCTATCCCGATATTGTGGAACTGACGGACAAAATCCTTGGGCTCGGCAAGCATATTTATCTTTGTACCAACGGGGTTTTGCTCGAAGAGAAACTTGATGATTTCGTGCAACTGGCAAAGCAAAACAAGCGGACGAAAAGTCGATTGTATTGGAATGTTCATCTTGATGGTGCCGATGAGGTTCACGATGCCATCGTGGAAAAACCGGGTGCGTTCGACCAAGCATTAGGGGGAATTTTCGCCGCAAAATGGGAAGGTTTTTATGTTTACACCAACACGACGCTGTACAAAACGTCATCGGTCGATGATCTTGTTCGTCTGGCAAATATACTGCATATCACAGGATCCAAGGAATCCAAAATCGACGGCATGATGATCGCCCCGGGCTACGGTTACGAAGCCGTGCAAAGTGAAGGCGAACAATCTTTCTTTTTGAACCGGTCGGAAATCCACGAATTATTCCGCGAAATTCGGCAGCGAATGAAAAAATATCGGCTCACGGCAACGCCTATCTATATGGATTTTCTCTGCGGCGAGCGTGAGTTGCCTTGCGCGGCTTGGGCAAATCCGACGTACAATGTTCGGGGTTGGAAGAGTCCGTGCTATTTGATGACGGACAAACACTATGAAACGTTTGCGGAGTTTATGCAGGAAACAGATTGGTCGAAGATAGGTGGTAATAATGTCGGGCGTAATAATGATGGACAGGGCAATGATCCGCGTTGTCAGGATTGCATGATGCACTGCGGTTACGAACCGGCGGCGGTGTTGTTCGGCAACCGCTTGCGTGATCTTCTCCGAATGGCACTGTGGCAGATGAAAATTGCATGAAAGCCGGGGGGACTCTACCGCAACAAATTCGCCCGTATCGCGGCAAAGTGTTTGAATGCGGGCTTCAATGTCTGCTGGGTGTTGATCAAGCCGTAGTCGAAGCCTGCCGCAAGGTTGCAGGGGACAATCGGGTCTTGGAAGCACGACCAAAAGATGCCGCGAACCATCCGCTTGCTCAACAGTGTGAGCAGGAGCGTTTCCGTCCATATTCGTTGCTTTTCTTCCGACCACTGTAATTCCGGTGCGAGTTCCGAAGTCGTGGCGACGGGATTGCCTGCACTCGGCACGGAAAGAGAAACATACATCTTCTTGCCGAGATAACTCCACTGGTCAAGCATATTGCCGACGCACATCGGATCGCGCGGCAATGTCAGATGTTCGCCGCAACCGATGTCGATTTCGAGCATAAACGTGTCGATGTCCCGGCAACCCATCAGTGCTTCGGCAAGTTGGACCTGTTCCCAACTGGGTGTTTGCCGAAGACCGTACTCCCCCCACGGTTGATTGATGCCCACGATCACCGGTGTCTCGATTCCCCGGCTCCGCAACTGCTGCGCCAAAATGCGGATCAATCCCAGCGACCGCTCCGGCGGCAGTTCGGGGAGCGACTGATCGACAAATTTGTTCGCTAAAATCCAACTGTGTGCCAAGTATCCATACCGTTCTGCGAGTGTATTGATAAAACGTGTTGCTCGGGTTTCAAAAAACCCCTCTTCGGCAAGATTCGGCAAAAGCCATTCTGGAAATGCGTCCAAACTAAACGAAATCAGCGGTCCGAACACAATTTGGAGACCGAATCGGACGGGTGTCATCAGATGCTTTTCCAAACGTTCCCAATCGAACTGTCCCGGCTGCGGTTCCAATTCCCGCCAAGTCGGTGTGTACAACACGACGTGGAACGAATCTTGCAGGAGTTTTGCATAAGGGTCAAAATCGTGCAGGGTTTCAAAATGCCGGGCGTTGGAGCCGATGCCGAGGACAATCTGCAACCGTTCGTCGTGTCGTGTCCGCCAAGAGAGGGATTGTTCGGCAAATTCTTTGTTTTCGTCTACAATCAACTGGGCGAGATCATCTAGAACTGCCACACATTCTCGCTCGACACCGGACACAAAGGGGTCTTGGACTACGGCACTGCCAAAACGTTGAGCGATCCCCTTGATGCGCTCGTCCAGTTCTTGCGGTTGTAAAAAGCCGGTCATTTGCCAGTCGAAGAGTCGCCGATAGAAGCGTCCCAGCGCGCCGCGTGCGAGTTCTCTTGCCAAAAGGTAGGGTTCATGCTGGCTCAACAGCGATTCGGTTGATTCCATCACGACTCCGAGCGGCGAATGTGCCATCGGCACATGAATCGTTCCGCTACTGAAAGAGTCCGTATGAATGAGCAGTTCGTTGTTCCGAACGATGGTTTCCGTCGAGCGCGGAACGCGTCCCCAGCCCGCAAAGTAGGCGGATTCCAAGAGGGGCTGTGGAATGATACCGGGAGTAATCCGAAAACGCCATTCAAACATGCGAGAATTGTAGCGGATATTGGGTTTTCGTACAAGGGTACAGAGGTGCAAGGGTACAAGGGGTGGCGGTACAAGGGGGTGGCGGTACAAGGGTAGGCGGTACAAGGGTAGGCAACCGACCGCCGGGCGGTTGCGTCGGCGATTGCCGACTGGCACGCGGACAACGTATCGATAAGCCTGTGCGGCTATGTCGTTGGCTCTGGCGCACCAGTCACCCGGCGGTCGACTGACTACCTCAAAGTGGTACAATACGTTTCAGTAAAAGCCTCGAATCACTGTTTCCGATTTTTCATGACACCAAAAGATTGTCTTCTCACCGCACTACGACGCGGTACTCCTGACCGAATTCCGACGTTTGAGTGGTTCATTGACGATGTTGTCTCCCTGGCGTTGTGCGGGAGTACCGATCCCATCGAGGTTGCCGAACGCTTGGATTTGGATGCCGTCAATGTCCGCGCCGACTACACGAAAACTTGGAAGGACGACACCACTTACGTCGACGAATGGGGTGTCGAACGGAAACTCACCGGCGATGTGCTTCCCGCCGCGATGAATTGTCCCATTCCGGACATCGCCGCTCACGGTGATTTTTCCTTTCCCGACATCAATGCCCCACACCGGTTCAAGACGCTCGAAAGGGCACTCGAAAGGTACGGCGACTACCGAGGAGTTGTCCTTAATTTGCGGGACGGTTTCTCCGATATGCGTGACCTGCTCGGCTACGAAAATGCCTTGATGACACTGCTCACGGACAAGAAGCATTATACCGATTTGATGAAGCGGGTCGTTGAATACAATGTGTCTCTTGCGGCTCTTGCCGTCCAGCGTTACGGTATTCAGATCGTTGCGACCACCGACGACGTTGCGACGGGACGGGGTCCCATTATCAAGCCAAAAGTCTACGCCGAGATGATTTTGCCGCATTTCAAGGCGGTGATACAGGGGTACAAATCGTTAGGCTTGATCGTCATCAAACATTCGGACGGCAACATTCGACCGCTTCTCGATGGGTGGTTGGAGGCTGGTATCGATTGTTTGGATCCCATTGATCCCGGCGGTGGTCTCGATATGGCGGAGATGAAGGAACAGTACGGCGACCGAATCTGTCTCAAAGGGAATATTGACTGCACCGGCAACCTCTGCGACGGCACGCCGGAACAGGTCGATGAGGAAGTCCGTATTTGCATTGAAAAGGGGGGACGCGGCGGATTGATTGTTTCCTCTAGCAACACGATTCATCGTGGTGTGCGACCGGAAAACTTTCGGGCGATGCTCGATGCCGTGCGGCGATACGGGAAGTGATGAATGCCGACGACTATTTAGCCGGTACTCCGCATAGCCGGTACTCTGCGCTCCCTTGCTTACGCGGCGGGCTCGGTGGGGATGACGTTCACTCGTTTTCCGCTTCGGTCGAAATGGACTTGACCATCCACGAGGGCAAAAAGAGTGAAATCGTTGCCAACTCCAACACCGCGACCAGGATGGAACTTCGTCCCCACCTGCCGAACGAGAATGTTTCCTGCTCGCACGGCTTCGCCGCCATATTTTTTGACTCCCCGCCGCTGTCCATTGGAATCCCGACCATTTCGGCTAGACCCCTGTCCCTTTTTATGCGCCATTGTCCCTTAAAACTGCTAGAACATCTCAAACTTCCGGGAAATTCTACCAAATTTCCCCACTTGGTCAAGGACAGGGACAACATGACTCGGCGAAAGTGATACAATGATTCCCCATGAAGCGTTTCCTGTGGATTTTCCTCCAATTCGTGCTGATTGCTGGTATCTTCGGCTTTCTGTTTTGGAGTGCCGCTACCGCAACGGATGACGACGGTAAAAACATCTTCGCCATTCTCTGGGAACAACCGAAACGTTGGCATTTTCTCGCCGCCGCTCTCTTTGCTCAACTTGTTGCCGTGGTCATTACCTTCATCCGATGGCGTTGGCTTGTGCGGACGCTCGGATTAGAGTGCTCGCATCGTGAAGCATTTCGTTTCGGTTTTCTTAGTTTTATGCTCAACCTTGCTCCGCTTGGTATCGTCGGCGGCGATGCGGTTAAAGCCGTTTTGATTGCCCAAAGAAATCCTGATTACAAAGCCCAAGCCGTTGCCAGCGTCTTCATTGACCGATTCGTCGGATTGCTCGTCATGTTCATTTGTGGAACGGTCTTCGTCTGTTGGACGGGTTTTGCCTTGCGAACAGAAATTCTTGCCAAAACCTTCACGCATCTTGTTTTTGTGTTCACGGCAGTAAGTCTGATCGGTACGGGCATTGTTTTTCTTCCTTTTTTTGCAAAGGGGCATTTTGAACGACTGATCGAAAAGATTCCCCTTGCCGGTGGTTTGGCGAGTAAGTTAATCAGTGCATTATTGTTGTACCGTAATCACAAACGCTGTTTGCTCCAGAGCGGTATAATAACGATCTTCGTGCATATTTTTTTCGGTTTGTCCATCTATTGGATAGCATCGGGACTGTTCCAACCCGTTCCCGACGTGGCGAACCATATTATGTTGCACAATGTTGCGAATTTAACGTCAATGATTCCGTTGGCGGCGGGTCCCTACGAATGGGTGTTGGAGAAACTTTATCGCCTGTTCGGAATGAGCATCGGCATGGGATTCGTTGTTGCCCTGATGTATCGGCTGACCATGATTGCCATCGCTGGCTTGGGGATGGTGTTTTATTATGTCATCAAACGTAAATAGGTGAACATGTTCCTTTCTTAGCCCTCCGGTGTTACACTGGGCACAAGCCGAATTACCCAAAAGTCCGGTCGGCAATGAAACCGCACTCTTGGGGCTCTGTCGCCTCGCGCAAGACCAGTACCGTGCGAAACAATTAGCGGCGCACCATTTGCCATCGTGGTTACACCGGTTGCCCAACTTCTCGGCAAGGGTCCTGAATACGTAATGATCGGCAATCCCAAAAACGGTATCTGTACTTGTCCGCCGTGAGTGTGTCCCGCAAGCAACAATTCTGCATCCTGCGGCACCATTGCGTAGAGCGGATGATGACCGGCAATGATCCGAAACTTGTCTTCTTGCCCTTCGTCGGGAACCGTTCGCCGTGCCCATGAAGCCTGCGGGGAGAGAAACGTTACGCGGATTTCGCCAATGGACTTGGTAATCGACTCTTCTAGGGGAACGATTGACGTATCATTGAATTTTTCTTTCCACCAATCCCAATCGTGAGCGCGAGTGCCTCGTAAAGCAAAAACGCCGAGAGGTGCTTGAAAATCGATCTCGTGAAATAGTTGATTCCATTTTTTCAAGGCATTTCGACTTTCTTCTCTGCTTTTGCCCTGCGTGTAGTCGCCACCGAGAATAATCAAGTCGGCGTTCTGTTCCTTGATCTTTTGCAACGTCCAACGTTCGTAGCGACCGGGATGGTCATTCTGAAAGTCGGAAGCAAAAATGATAGTCATCGGCTTCGTAATTTTAGGAGTCGTGATTGTCATTTCCCGAACAACGAGTGCCGTCGGTTCAAAGAGCAGAGTATTGGCGGCAAGTCCGAAGTAGATGCAACCGAAGCCGAGCACCAACGAAGGGAACCATCGTCTCGGTTTTCCATCGGCTTTTTGCCGGTACATCAGAAAGGCGGAAGCGAACAGAAAGAAGGAACCGTGCCAAGCGAGACCGTGAATTGCCAGATTGCCATCAAGCCCACGGAGTACGATGACATACAACACGGCGGAGAATCCTCCGCAACAACAGAGCGCAAAAAATGCTGTTGGCGGCACAAAACGGCTCCTCCAAATACAATAGAGCAAGAGCAAGTTGATCAACAGCATAAGAGCGTGATAACTACACGGTACGAGGAAGTCCGGCATAAAGAGGCAATCGAGTCAAGGAGTGGGTATTCTAACAAAACAAAGCCCGCCGCGTAAGCAAGGGGCAAAACGTTACATCCTTGCTCACGCGGTGGGTACTGTTGAACTCTACCCCACAGGCACGGGAATCGTTTCGAGCACCCGTTCGATGATCGACTCCTCCACCTGCCGCAGATTGCTTTGCAGAATCGACTTGATCACAATACGATGTGCCAATACCGGTACGGCAAGCGATTTTACGTCATCCGGGACAACAAATTTGCGTCCTTCCAAGAGTGCTTGCGATTGTGCCGCCCGACTCAAAGCAATCGCGCCCCGGGTACTCACCCCGATCAGCAAATCGGTATGATTTCGAGTCGCATCCACAATGTCAAGCATGTACTGATTGATGGACTCATCCACACGGATTGCCGAGACCGCCTGTTGGATTTCGACGATCTGCTCGCTGGTCAAGACGGGCTGTAACGTATCAATTGGTCGGGATGGGGATGCTTGGTGGGTTTTCAATACGTTGATCTCATTCTGTCGGTCAGGATAGCCGACCGAAACGCGGAGCAGAAAACGGTCGAGTTGGCTTTCCGGTAGCGGATACGTGCCTTCAAACTCCATAGGGTTTTCGGTGGCAATAACCATGAATGGACTCGGTAGCGGATAGGTTGTACCGTCCACCGACACTTGCCGCTCATTCATGGCTTCGAGCATTGCACTTTGCGTTCGCGGAGTGGTGCGGTTGATTTCGTCAGCCAGCACGATGTTGGCAAAAATTGCCCCGCGAACGAAGTGAAACGACCTAGTGCCGGTATCATAGATACTGCTACCGGTAATGTCGGCGGGAAGTAAATCGGGCGTGAATTGGATCCGCCGGAAGTCTCCCGCGATGCTCTTTGCAATGGCTTGGGCAATGAGCGTTTTTCCCACGCCGGGTACGTCTTCGAGCAGAATGTGTTCTGCTGCAAAGAGTGCAACCAAACAACGCCGGACAAGTGCCTGCTTGCCGAACACTGCCAATGCAATGTTCTTTTCTAATTTTTGAATAAGGTCTGTGTGTGTCATGATGTTGCCTAAAATTTCTTGATAATGCCGTTGACTTTGATTTTGAATGTTTCGAGACTTTCTAGTCCATCGTTGTCCACCGCTTTGACTGCGACTGCATGTTCACCAGCACTGAATGGGTGCGTTTGCTTGCCCTCATAATCCACCAACACCGACGCTTTGAACCCCCTTTCTTCGTCGTACTCAAAATCCCAACTGTAAAACTTGATGGTCGACTCGCTCTTGGCTTTGGCGATAAACTCAATTTTGGTACTGCCTTTCATGTCTCTTGCCACTTCGTGCATCTCGACAGTGATTTCTGCTGGTCCATTCGCCAATGGGACAATCTGACCGACTTCGACGAGTTCAATGATGATATTTTCTTTCAATCTCAATCGGGCGGCTTCTTCCATTGCACCTTTATTAAATGAAAAAGCAATGATATACCCGACGGGCTTTTTGTCTTTCTTGTTTTTATCGTACAATTTCTTGTCGGCACGTTCTGCCGCAGACTTGAAATTGTCGATCACGATGCGGTTGATGTTATCCGAGCGTTTGACTTGAATCGGCGTATTGTCGGGCATTTTGCCGTCGATGCCCAAATCGCCGCGTTTTTTGGTACTCGGTTCGCCGCCGAACTGTTGGACGATCCAATCCTGAAACGCAAAAGCATCCTCATAACGCAATTTGTTGTAGTTGTACTTATGAAACTGCACCGAACATGCCGTACTGAACATGTCCATCTGCTTCTGCAACCGGACTTCTGCTACCTTGACGGCAGTTGTCGATTGGTCAATGCCAATGAATCGCCGTCCCAGACGCTCCGCAACGGCAAGCGTTGTTCCGCCGCCCATGAATGGGTCGAGGACGATATTTCCTTCTTTGCTTGCCATCTTGATAATGCGTTCTAGCAAGGCTTCTGGTTTCTGTGTGGGGTAGCCGATACGTTCGCTGCTATTACCTTGCAATCGGGGAATATCTGTCCAGTAATCTTCAGGAAATTTGCCATCTTCATTAAGCCTATTCTTATGCCTTTCACTTATATCGCCCGTTACATTTGCCATAATGCCCGTTTTGCTTGCTCCGCGCGCAGTACGAGCAATCGTTTCCTCATTATATGGCATTCTTATTCTGTCGCCATCAAAAAAATAGCGGCTAGATTTTGCGTAGAAATAAATCATGTCGTGCTTTTGTGCCAAGCGGTTTTTTACATTTCCAGGTCCGGCATAACACCAAATGATTTCATTGACAAAATTTTTGATTCCAAACAGTCTATCGAGAATCTCCACGCGAATATAAGCATTGGCGTGCCAGTCGCAATGCAAAAAGAGGCATCCGGTCTTTTTGAGGACACGATACATCTGCTCCACACGTTCCTTAAGCCAATCAACGTAATGGCTTATGCCTCCTGCCCAACGATCTTGGAAAGACCGCATCTCCCCCTCGTCGCCCCAGATGATTTCGTAATTCTTATTACTAAAAAACGGCGGGTCGAGGTAAATCAGATCAATCGATTCGGCTTCAAAGGTTTTGAGGATTTCTAAATTATCACCTAAAATGAGCCGGTTGACAGGTGATTGTGGTTCGCTTTTCATAGTAGTTTGAACTGTTGAAATGGGTTAGGACGCTTCTTTTATTGGTGTATTATAACATTCTACGGTAAAATGTTGGCTACTCTTTTGCAGACGCTGTTCCGTTACTTTGACTGCCACTGTCGATTGGTCGATGCCAATCCATCTACGGTTGAGTTTTTTTGCAACGGCAAGCGTTGTGCCGCCGCCCATGAAAGGGTCGAGAACTAGGTCGCCGTCGTTGCTTGCACACTTGATAATACGTTCCAACAGGGCTTCGGGTTTTTGGGTGGGATAGCCGATGCGTTCATTGGATGTTGGGGATAAAACATCAATATCATCCCAGATCGTTTGAACCAACTGTCCTTTGACCTCGTCTAAATAAATCTTCCGTTGAATACGTTTGTTGACATCGTCGGGAATATAAATCTTGCCTTCTTTGTCCCATTCGATCATTTTTTCCAAAGAAATCGCCCAACCCTTTTCCGGTGGTTTATGTCCTTTGTACTCATACGTCAAATTGGGTCTTGGCGAAGGCGAGGTTAAGGTTGCCAATCTATACTCCCTACCGTCGTCATCCTTTTTCGTAAAAAACTTTTCTATGTATTCGGGGTTGCTGTCCGTAAAAATAGTATTGAAAACATTGTTTTTGCCTTTTGAATAAAAGAAAATCGAATCTGCGTTATATCCAAATTGATTGGATTTCTTGTTCGATTGTCCAACACTGTTTTTTCTTTTCCAAATAATTTCATTTCTGAAATTTCTTGCCCCGAAAATTCTGTCGAGAATCTCCACTCGGATATAGGCATTAGCGTGCCAGTCGCAATGCAGAAAGAGACTCCCCGTCTTTTTGAGAACCCGGTGCATCTGCTCGACACGCTCTTTGAGCCAGTCGAGGTAATGGCTTATTCCACCCGCCCAGCGGTCGGTGAAAGATCGCATCTCCCCCTCATCGCCCCAAATGACTTCGTAATTTTTATTACTGAAAAATGGCGGGTCGAGGTAAATCAGATCAACCGATTCGGCATCAAATGTCTTGAGAATTTCCAAGTTGTCGCCCAAAATGAGCCGGTTGACCGGTGCTTGTGACTCGTTGTTCATAGTAGTTTTAGCTGTTGTAAAGAGGCAACCTCTAATCAATCCATCGCATCTTCGGAAAGTTCGGAATCAACGCGAGCCGTGTTCCGGGAATGCGGTGTCCATGGGGCCAAAACACGTAAAGTGCTTCACCAATCATGTATTGTCGTTCCACATAATGCGGTATTCTGTCGTCCCGCGTCCAAAGGCGGCTGTCCTTGCTTGCCGAACTGTTGTCGCCGCACATTAAAAATTGATCGTTACCCAAGGGGAACTCCGTCCGCCGTGTCTTACCGAAATACTGCAAGTACTCCGGGTCCGAAAGAATTCTGCGGATACCTTCTTCCCTATCATTGCGAAACGGAGAATGATCGTAGCGAAACGGCGAATTGATCAAGTCGCACATAGGATCGGGATCATCACCGGAAGCAGAAATATAGTACATATTCCGCAGAATTTTGAGGTTCTCGACAAGTACCGATGCTCCCCTTTGCACACCGATTGCCGCCGGTTCCAAATCGCGTACCGTCGGACTACGATCCCGCGACAATCGACTACCATCAAGACAAAGATGATCGTAACGCCCTCTCCCTTGCGTGTCAACCTCTCTGCCGTCAATGATGAGACGCATCTCTTCGTCAACGTTGCAGAACATTATGTCGTGTTTGCGACCAGTGTACATAGGCAAGTTCACGCTGAACGGCTTGAATTCGGGAACATCGGGGATTTCAAAACGTGCACGGAAATCCCCTTCAAACAAAGCTGGCGAATCGTCCTCAATATCGCATTGAAAGATGATGCCGCCTTTCACTAATTGGAATGACACATCTCCGCCCGCTTTCTCGATAGTAAGCGAACACCGCACCGCCAGATCACCGACCCAGTTTAAGCCGATGCCGTTGATGTCTCTGGAAGGCATTTGTATATCAGTACCACCATGCAGAAAAGAGGGGACCGTGAATAATTCGAGGGGACGAGGCGGCAGGTGCGTAATACTGGAATTATAATCGAGGGAGTCGGTAATCAGTTGCGGCATCCCGGTGTGTCCCGGCAAGTGCCCCTGAATCAGTTGATGCCAATCCATTGTCGTGGCAGTAATGTACCGAAACTTCAGCCACGATTCTTCTCCTTCGCCGCTGGTTCCGGTGAAGGATTTGTAGTCGGCAGAACGTGCCCAGCCTTCGTCGCCGTACCAACGTGTCTTCCAGCCGAGTTCATGAATTGCCGGGATGACGTAATTGTTATCGTCCACTGGTCGCATCATCGACAGCAACACACGGAGCGGTTTGCGTTGGATTTCAAAGTGATCGTCCCCCTCTTTTTTCGTAAAAACCTGTCCGTTACGGAGCATGACGGTTTCGTTGGGAACCCCAACAAGCCGCTTGATGTAATTGACCTGCGGCTTGGCGGGATAACGGAATACGGACACGTGCCATCGACTCGGTTCTCGGTAACTGAACAAACTCTTGTTCACGAAGATACGGTCGCCGTTGAAGGACATGTGTACCTGATCGGCGATATTGCCCTCTCCCACGTACATCGTGTATTGGCATTGCGGACAAGTTCCGCCGATAACGAGGGGGAGTTGATCTTTGGCACGCGGATTATCTGCACCGTCGTTTGATTCTTGGCTGGCACTGAATTGAAAAGGGAACCCGCAAACTTCACAGTTCACATCCTTATGCCGTCCCATGAGGGTCGATGCCATCGAACCGGTCGGAATGCAGTACAATTCGATAATAAACGCCTTGAAAAGAAACGCCAACACGAGGGCAATTCCCAGTGCTTCGATAAGTTCACGAAAGGAGCGGAAGCCATTGGCGGTGTCGTCAGTTTTGGAAGAGTCGGTATCGGATTTAGTCATTCCCTCATGATACCGTTAAATGGGCATTTCGTCAAGAATCGTCATCGACTCATTGAGCCGGTACTCTGGAAAGCCCCGAACTTTCACGGCTTGACCGTCATTTCATTCTTGACGGAACTGATCCCCGGCTCCAAACGGAGCATTGCTTCGATAAGTTTCCGCTCCTCGCCCGTCGCCGCCGTCCCCGAAATCGTAGCGATACGGTCTTCAACGGCAAGATGAAAGGTGGTCCCCTGAAGCCGACTCTGTATGCGCAGAGCAACCAACTCCACCTGGGAAGCGGTCTGAGCGGTACGCCCATTGCTCCCACTGCTCCCATTACTCGGGCGGTTCACCTCTGTCAATGAACGGAGTGGAAACTCGGCAAAGTTGATCTTCAATTTTGGGCGAGTACGACCTGTGCGAGTGTCAATGATTTCGATCACGGTTCGGTTGACAACAGGTTCCGCATGTTCGACGACCAGAGTTCCTGCGATTGCCGAAGTTTGTTGTCCCACCGATGAAGAGGAATCCAAGACTTCACTCCTAACGTCCTGCACAAGATTGGTGATGGCGCGCTCCGACAAGGTACCCGTTGCGGTGATTGACTCAATCAACGCGTCCAGGTCATTGGAACTCCCACCCGGCTGCGCTTGGGCAGTAAAACCGGCAAAACTGATACAACCGATAAAGGCTAACGTGTAAACACTGCGCATAACTCCCTCCCTCATGCTTTTTCGACCGAATGCCAGTCGAATCTTCGGAAAAAACATCACCTTGCCATATTCTACCAAATGGGTATAATAATGCAATCGGTCGGAGGGTAAGCGAATGGCTAGCGGCCTCATTGGAAATGAGGTGCCTCGCAAGGGGTTGCGGGTTCGACTCCCGTGCCCTCCGCTTGGGGACCCTCCGCTTTGGGGGATTGGGGCAATTTACGCAAGATGCCATTTCTTACCGTTTATTGCCTTCATGTGCCTTGTTTTCTAGGACATGTAGCACATCTTGGGAAAAGGGGCTTTCCGCCCCATGCCCCCCGAATTCGCCCTCTGCCGCCGTGTACAATGACGCATTTAGTGATGCTTTGGTTCCCCTTTTACTCCCCCCTATCAATCAGCATAAACGTCCCCCAGAAGAATGGATGATTAGCAATCGGCGGCGTTGCATCTGCCGGAGCTCTTGCGTCCCTTTGCACACGTGGTTCTTCGTCCAACTTGATCGTGCTACTACCGACCTCCAGTACCGCCTGCCGCCACGCCGCTGCCGCTGGTCGCTCTGCTAACTGCAACAAAAACTGTTCCGTCAAATCGTAAGAAACCCGACCGCCAGTACGCCAGCGGCTGATTAAAACCGTCTGTGCTCCACTTGCTTGCAAGAGCATCGACGACAAAAACAAATCGTCGCCGTTGCCCGGGGCGTTCCGAAAAGCACTCTCCGCCGGTGTGTGAAAGCCGGGCAACACAATGAGCGACGGTCCGCCCCAAGGAAGTGTCAGCCAATTAGCAACAGGATTTCTCACATGGCTAAACGGCGACCAACCGAGCGGCACGCCTCTCGGATCAATGTCATCCAGCACGACCAGTTGCTGTATCTGCGAAGCAAACACCGATGGCGATGCCGGTAGCGGCGATGTCCTTGCGTCGGCTTGCATAATGGAAAGATTACGGATGCCCGACTGAGTGAAACGCCCCACCGCCTCTAATGCTACATCAATAGCATCTCTCGACATTAACTTTCCGCACACCACGAGTGTTTCGGCATTCGCACCCCGCCGTGCCTGTTTGTTCGGCACACCGAGCGATGCCATCGGAGCATAGCGGATCGTAAGCGGGGTTTGCGCTGCTGTGAGGAGCGGTCGGTATTGTCCGCCCGATTCGACCGACATTGCCTCAAACGGAACATACCACAACGGTCCCGTCGGAACGATCACCAATTCAGTAAAGTTCGTCGGACGCATTTCATTGCCGAGCAAACGCCACAGCAGTCGGTTACCTGATTCCCGCCAGTTGCCCTGCGGATTTTCCAGTTCCCGGACTCCTATTGCTTGATTGGGCGCAACGTTGCCGAGGTCGCGGAGGTAATCGGTTATCAATGCATGGAGCGGCAAATCTCTGGGAGCCGCCGCACGCACCACCCAAGGGGTTAAACTGTTCCGGTCAATCATAAAGCAGTAGAGATTGCCAAGCGATTCGATGTATACCAGCATCGTCGTATTCGCCGGTAGTTCCCGACGGAGTTGATCCAATGGCATCATCGGCGGGAAAATCTGCGGCACACTCGTTCGGGACAACGCTATCACACGGAGCATCGACTCCTGAGCCGCACTATGCTGTTCGAGATCGGCGAGCAGAATCCTTTGTCCGGCAAGTTGATCGGGATTTTGCGGCACAATCGGGATGGCAAGCAGTTGCCGCTTAATGTTCCGTACATTGTCTGACAGTCCGCTGAACTCTGGGAACTCTAATGCAAGCGTTTGCCGTTGGAGTAGCATTTCCGGTGCTAATACGTTCTCCTCTCCTTCAAAGAGCATACGGAACGCCATCAATCGGGACTCGCCGAGCGACAACGCAGCAAAGAATCGGGCACGCCGTGCCTTTTCCGAAATGTCGAACGCCTTGTCGCGGTTGCCCCGGTGAAAAGCGACATCAAACCAACGTTCGTAAGCACCGGGCGGTGTGCCGACCAAAGTGGCGAAACTCTCCATCGGTTGCAGTGTCCAATCCATTTCGGTTGATTCCCGAAGGAGCTCATCGTACAACTCATCGGCAATGCGGGGCGTGATGGGACCTGCGGCGGTGATCATTCCTTTCAGAAAAAACTCCTCCAGTTTATTGAGTTGATACAGCCGGAGCGAACCGAGGCGCAAAAAATTGAGAGCGTTTCCCAAATGATTATCGCCCGCCGCAAATGCTTGGGGAGGAACTCTTCGACCGGCAACCATGTTTGCGTAAACTTCGCTGTACGCAATGGTTGCGGCAAGATAACTGTATCGTGCGTTGTAAGCGGTGCCGGGCATTGCTCGGGCGGTGAGTTCATTGATTTGCTTGGCAACCGGGATACGCCGCAGAGCGATGTTGTATTCGACCTCTTCATGCAAAATAGGGAGCAGTGTCATGGGACTGACATTTCGGGCACGGCGGAAAAACTCGGAGGCGCGGATAATTGGTTCAAACGGCAGGGACTTCTGAAGTAACCGATGGGCGTTTGCCATGTTGCGGAATGTTTCACCGAGTAACACCGGATCGTTTTCCATGAGAAAGGCGGCAAGGGAGGCTTCCAAGTAGTGCACTCGTGCGGCTTCGGCGTTGCCATTGCGGAGGGCAATGTGTCCCAACTCGTTCAACGCAACGGCGGTCAACTGGTGGTCAATCGCATCCATCATCAACAGTCCCCGGTTGAGGAGGATTTCCGCCGCGGCATCGTCCCCCATTGCGGAAAGTGTGAGTCCGTGGAGAACATCGACCCAGCAGGTGCCAATGGGATCGTTGGGCAAATGCGGACGGGAAGCGAGCACATTTTCGATCAGTTTCATGTCGGGATCGTACTTGGAAAGACTGCCGAGGATTTCCGCTCGCCGCCGAATGGCAAGGGCAATGCATTGGACAATGTGGTCGGCGTGAATGCCGGTGCGAACCTGTTGATTCATCACCCCGACTTGTCCCGCCATTGGTACGATTTTTAGATGGTCTTGGGTCATCTCGAATCGGAGTCGGCTAAAATCGCCGACGTTGCCCGGTCGAATGGATGCCCCCCAGGGAAGCGGTTCTCGTGGTACCATACCGGGTTCGACGGAAACCGAGATGGATCGGAACCAATCGGCTTGCTCGAGATAGATTTGCAAAGCGGTCGTGTATGATCGGAGGGCTTCGTCGTATCGTGCCGACTGAAAATGGCATTCCCCTTGTAATGTCCAATAGCAGAGGGAATCGAGCCAGAGGAAGACCTGCTGGTTGCCGTGTCGGAGTTGGACGGCACCTCGCATATCGCGGTTGAGGAGATTGAGCGTCTCGGTGAAGTTGCCGTTGTAGAATGCTGGGAGTGTCGTATTGAGGTGCAGTCTCGATGGGGCTTCTTGGTTAATCCAACCCCGCACAGTGGGACCCGTTTGCAGAAATAGAATGACCAAAAAAACGGCAACAGTGCAGTAGCGGATCGTAGGCATGGATGGGCGTAAGCGGAATTCGAGCACAAAGCGAGCACATTGGGATTATCGGATATTTCCTTGCGGGTTAGGGGCACGACGCGGCGGAGTAGAATAATCGTTATAATCGTCCTGCCGATTTGTGCAATGAGCCGCGAACGTAGAGAGTATTCTCAAACGTTCGCGGCTCGTTGGTAGGAACCGGCGGACTTGCGCCACGCCACTCTTTGAATTTCTAATCGCACCTTGCCGTCGAACTGCAAGCGTACACCTGTACCGGCACTGCGTAATGCATAATTTTCGGTACCCGGCGAGTTACCGTGTAAGGAACTTTCCGCGCCTCAATACGATAGCCCGTGACGATCTTCTCGTGTACCTCTGGTCGCAATACCGTGTATTGATACTCCCGAATCTGCGTTTCCGGCACTAGACGACACGTCTTGTACATAACCTGTTTCGTTCGTTGCTCAATGACATTGCGGCATACCTGATAATGCACCGTCTTGACTTTTTGTACCGGTACCATGATACAGACACGGTAAGTTGCACTCCTCTGTACCGGTACCATTTTGCACACCTGATAGTGCACCGTCTTGACTCGCTTCTCGGGTACCATTTTGCAGACGCGATAGGTGCACACTTTTTGTTCCGGCACCAGTTTGCAAACACGGTAAGAGACCGTTCTCATTCGCGTTTCAGTAACGTACTGGTACGTCGTTATCATGCGGCTCTTTGGGACAGGAACTTGCTTGCACACCTGATAATAGACCGTCTTGACGCGCGTCTCCGGTACCATTCGGCACACTTTGTATTGTTGTACCCGAATTTCCGGCTCGAACCTTGTAACGGCATACTGTACCGTTTTGACACATTGTTGCGGCACATACTTGACGCAATCGACCACTTTTTCGACGATCGTGGGAACCCAAACGTTTCGATAACACGTCACCGGCGGTGACTGTACCTTGACCATCTGGTATTTTACCGGTGTTGTCTTTACTGCGACGCAAGCCGGTGTACACGCCGCCGGAGTACACGCTGGGGTGCAAGCCTCAACGGCATCGCACGGATCAACGACCGCTACCTTCTGGTATCTGACGGGACCCGGCACCTGATAACTCTGTTTTTCCCAGTATCCCGAGCGAACTTGAACAGTCCGTTGATACTGCACTGGCACTGTAACGGTATAGGTAACGTCTTTTGAGTGGATTTCCTTGACCGGTCGGCAAACGGTGTACTGCCGCTCCCGGAGTTCCCATTGTGGTCGGCAAACGGTGTACGGAACCTGTTTCGTATGCGTTTTATAGACCGTTTTGTACTCTGTCCACGTTTGCATTTTTTGCACTGGTACTGCTTTGCACACTTCGTAGGGAACCTGTTTTTGATGGATTTCCGAAACGAGTCTGTTCACCGTGTAGACGTGCTGCCGGGTTTCCCACTGCGGTTTGCAAACGGTGTAGACGACTTGCTTCGCGTGAGTTTCGTAGACCGGCTTGTACTCTGTCCAAGTCTTAACCCTTTCTTCATAAGTGGGCACACAAACGGTGTAGGGAACTTGTTTGGTGTGCGTTTCCCATACCGGCTTGGCAACATTGTAGGTAACGGTCTTGACATTTGTTTCCCAGACGGGCTTATTGACGGTGTACTGTACCTGTCGTGTCCGGATTTCGGGAACGTACTTGCAATAGGAGACCTTGTGGGCGGTGGGGATTTTATCGTAGACCGTCTTGTAGCATGTAACCTGTTGATTTTGAAAGACGATTTTTCGGGCGATTCGCGTCATTTTGACACGATGTTCGACGTAACCGCTACACTGTGGCAAAGATTCGCTGACCCCGGCACCGCAGTAGCCTGCTCGAGCGGTTGAACCGGTCGATGACAGCGCAATAATGGCGACAACGGCGAGGGACAATCCTATCAATCGTTTCATTTCAATTCTCCTGGGGTACCAAAAAGGCGGGGACACGACCACTCCGAAATTATCGGCGGTTCCGATTGGGCAACTTGAGTAAAAATTATTGCCTCCGTACAACCGCAATTTTCGGGAATATCGGAACAACACGCATAAGCGGCTGGGCTTACCCCCAGGGCTATCGTTGAAGAGTTTGTCGAGTTTGTTCGGGCGGCAGGAGGCGTTGCAGGCTGGAGCGAGCGAGGATGGCGAAGGGTGATTTTTGCTCAAAGCAGTCGAGAATGTGGGCGTAAGTGCTCATAACGATTCCTCAAATGAGGCTTTCGAGTGAAAAATGAAACGGAATCGTAAGGAATTACTGAAAAAGGGGAAGACCAAATAAACTAACGCAAAATATGATACCTTCAAAGCCCTGCCCCAGCGGGCTCTGTCAGATAAATTCCGGTACAACCCGCTTGGGTACAATCCCGTGATCGTAAGCCCGTTGTAGCAGTTCCCGAACGGCTCGGCGACCTACATCACCGAAGTCGAGCGTCCAATCGTTCACATACATACCGACGAACTTGTCCGCATCGCTTCGTCGCAAACCGCGACCGAATTGTAACGCATAATCGAGTGCCTCTTCTCGATGGTCAAGAGCATATTTGATGCTGGCGTGCAAGAGTCGCACCACATCGGAAATCGTTTGACTGGGTAAATCACGCCGGATGGCATTCGCACCGAGCGGCAACGGCAAACCGGTCTGTTCCTTCCACCAAACGCCCATGTCCGCAATGAGTTTCAAGCCCTCCTGCTCATAAGTCAACTGTCCCTCGTGAATGATGAGACCGGTATCGTACTTGCCTGCCTTTACCTCGTCTTGAATTTGATCGAACGGCACTTTGATAAACTCAACATTGGTACGTCCCTCTTGTGCCAGGTACAGTTTTAGCGTCAAAAACGCCGTGGTCAGTTCTCCGGGTATCGCAATGCGCATCTTTTCTGCTGCCGTCTGCCGTCTGCCATCTGCCGTCTCAACAAGGATCGGACCGTACTGGTCCCCCATGCTTGCCCCGCAGTTGCAAAGAGCGTACACGTCGTTTAGATAGGCGTAAGCATGAACGCTGACGGCGGTAAGTTCAAGTTCGCCGTGAAAAGCCCGGCGGTTGAGCGTTTCGATGTCAACGAGTTCGTGAACGAATTCGTAGGGACCGGCATCGAGTTTCCCTTTGGCAAGGGCGTAGAACATGAATGCGTCGTCGGAATCGGGACTGTGCCCGACCCGGATGATTTGCTTCGGCACGGCAATAAACGGCGAGAATCGATAATACACTCATTGTACCGATATACCGCATTAACGTCAATAACTCGATCGGGTAGGTTGTTTTGTTCCGAAAAATAAGGTAAAAATTGGGTTGTCCGTCGGAAAGGTTGTTCGCACGGAGTACCGGCTAAATCCCGACGGGCTTTATCATTATGAAACACATCATCACGACAGTCTTTCTACTGCTGACGGCGGCAACTTTTGCCGCCGCGCAACAGCGTTCTTTCGATTTCCAAACTGCCGAACCGGAAAGTTTCGGCATCGACCCTGTGCTACTCAAAGCACAAGCGGACGAAATGTTCCGGCGCGGCACGGAAGCGTACATGATCGTCTATCACGACAAGGTCGTGTACGAGCGGTATGCCGGGGAGTGGAACCGCTACCGACCGCACGGCACCGCCTCCGCCGCAAAGGGAATCATGGGAGGCTTGTCCCTGATGCTGGCGATGCATGATGGTCTCATCGAACTAGACGACTTTGCACATAAGTACGTTCCCGAGTGGCGGAATGACCCATTGAAGTCCAAAATCACCATTGCCCAACTCGGTGCCCACACCTCGGGGATTGCCGACTCAACGGAGCCGGGCACGAACCAAAACACGTTGCCCGGTTGGAAGGGGGACTTTTGGCGGCGGGAACGCAATCCGTTTGTCATCTCGCGCGACGAAGCACCGGTAATTTTTGCTCCCGGCACCCGAACGCAGTACAGCAATCCCGGCATCGGCATGCTGAACTATGCCGTAACCGCTGCGATTAAGGATACCGCTCATCCTGATATTCGTACCTATCTGTGGGAACGGCTACTTAGTAAAATGGAAATCCCTCGGTCGGAGTGGACGGTCGGATATGGACAAACATACAATACCGATGGACTTCCCTGCGTTGCAACTTGGGGGGGCGGCAGTGTTTCCACGCGAGCAATGGCGGCAGTGGGTCGGCTCCTCGCCAACAAGGGGAACTGGAACGGCGAGCAACTGATCGATGCGAAAGTGGTGGAAGCCGTCTTGAAACATTCGGGCACCCCTTCGACATGCTCCGGCGGCTTTTGGCTCAATGCCGATATGTCCGGAAAGAAAACATGGGTTGATATGCCGTGGGATACCGCAATGGCTTCCGGGGCGCAGGATCAAGTGATGATTTTTTCCCCTTCCCGCAACTTGGTCATTGTCCGATTCGGCTATGCCAACATCGAACCGGGACGGTTTGCCGAGAATGTGATCAACAAGTACATCGGCGAACCACTGATGAAAGCATTGCCCGATATTGCCCCCTATCCGAGAAGCGAAACAATCACGGGGATTGACTGGGCACCTCCCAGCACGATTGTCCGCATGGCAACTGGCGGCATCATCCGGGACGGCAGTGATAATTTCCCCATGACTTGGGCGAAGGATGATTATCTGTACACGGCTTACGGCGATGGTTACGGTTTTGAACCGAACTTGCCGTATAAACTGGGTTTGGGGTTCGCCAGAGTATCGGGCATGCCGGGGGACTTTTTGGGGGTGAATATCCGTTCAGATGCGGAGAATCGAGCCACCGGTACCACCGGTCAAAAGGCGAGCGGTCTGTTGGCGATGGAGGACAGCATTTACCTCTGGGTTCGCAACGCCAACTGGCAGGGACGGCAATCGCGCCTTGCCCGGTCGGATGATGGGCAGGGAACATGGACTTGGTGCGACTGGCAATTCAGAGATTTCGGACACATCGCCTTTGTGAATTATGGTCAGAATTATGAAGGTGCGAGGGATGAGTATGTCTATATGGTAACGCATGACAATCCCAGTGCTTACGAGATGTCGGATCATTTTGTGCTCATGCGTGCGCCGAAAGATAAACTGATGGAGAGAGCCGCGTATGAATTTTATCGCGGATTGGACAACGACGGCAATCCGCTTTGGACAATGAACATAAACCAACGGGAACCAGTTTTTACCAATCCTCAAAAGTGCGGTCGCAGTAGCATTAGTTATAACGCTGGGATAGGTCGGTATTTATGGTGGCAACAGATTTCCCGCACCGGCAATGTCGATACGCGGTACGAAGGCGGCTTGGGAATTTTTGAAGCCCCGACACCGTGGGGACCGTGGAAAACGGTCTATTACACCGACCGTTGGGACACGGGACCGGGCGAACTGGCGTGTTTTCCGACGAAATGGATGAGTGAAGACGGAAAGGTCATTCACTTGGTTTTTTCGGGGAACGACAGCTTCTCGGTGCGCAAAGCGACGCTGACGATTGCAGAGGAGTGAACGCAGACACAGCAATGCCCCGTTGGGGCAATCAGAACCTGCGAACCATCCCCTTTCCCACTCGCCTCGATAGTGGGTTACAGGGGCTATTTCCAATCGAGTCCGAAGTCCAGCGATACGGCGGAGTGCGTCAAGGCACCGACGCTGATTCGTTCCACGCCAGTCTCTGCAACGGCACGTATCGTTTCCAATGTAATACCCCCCGACGCTTCCAACTGTACCCCCGGATTGACCATGTTCCGAATTTGAATGGCTTCCGTAATCTGCGGCGGAGTCATATTGTCCAACAGCACAATATCCGGTCCGGCAGGCAATACTTCCCGCAGTTGATCCAATGTATCGACTTCAATTTCTACAATCACACTGTCGGCATCGAGCGGTTCGGCGTACCCGATCCGTAACAATTCTTTTGCCTTTTGGACCGCTTGTGCCGGAGAAAAGAGATGCTCTCCCTGCCGACCCAGTGCTAAATGGTTATCCTTAATTAAAACAGCATCGTACAGCCCGGTGCGGTGATTTCGTCCGCCGCCGCAACGGACGGCATATTTTTCCAACCGCCGCCAACCTGGTGTGGTCTTGCGGGTATCGTAAATGTGGGCATTTGTGCCTCGGATTGCATCGACGTACCGCTTGGTGAGCGTGGCAACCCCCGATAGCCTTCCTAAAAAGTTCAAAACAAGCCGTTCTGCGATGAGAATACCGCTGGCGGAACCTCGAATGGTACCGACAATGGTTCCGCGAGTCAACTCAGTAGAATCTTCGAGGGCGGGTTCCCAAACGAGATCGGAATCAACTGCCGATAGTATTTTCGGAACGAGCGGCATACCTGCTAACACACCAGCAGTCCTGGCGACAATCGTTGCTGATCCACGATCTGCTGCCGAAAGGAGTGCGAGACTTGTCAGGTCTCCCTGCGTTTCGGTATCTTCAACCAGTGCGAGTTCCAAGAGTCGTTCAAAATCCCTCTCGGTCTTCGCCTGCCAATGGTGTTGAGTGAAATCACGCATGTTACTCATTATACCCCAACAAATACCCAAACAAAAGCCGGAATGAAAGCCTACATTTATGCCCGTCGGAACGCTCGGAACCGTCAAAGGGGTCGAAATCGGACAACTCGAACAAACCGGGGCAGAAATGATACCTGGGCAAATAGGGCAATACCAACCATCTTTCGCTACGCCCCACCCACCGCCGTTTCGGGTATAATGTCGGCAGTTCTCCCTTACCCTGCAAAATACCCATGGAACAAGAAAACGCCGACGAAACAACGCCGCAAAAACAGACACGGAAGACAAACCGGCTTACATCCGGGGCACTCATAGTGATGCTCGCCGCTCTTATTGTGACGAATCTTGAAAAGTACAATCCCCCCGCTTTGGGATATTTTGGAGGCACCATTGTTCTCATGGACGAAAACGGAAAAGTCATTCCCTATCAGTCTCCCACTGTTACGGTCTTCTCGCATTACGCCCCTGGACCTTTCCGAGGCGAAACGGGTCGCAAACAGGACTTATACTTTGATAATTCAGGAAACTTTGGCAGTTGGATACCGAGGTTTCCCGTAACGTTGTTCTTCCACTCCTGGAATGGGAAATATGCCGCTGTTGTCGATATTGCCGAAGGTGAGCCAACGACCGGACTTTCGGTTATACTCCGTCCTCGACATTCCGTAACAGGACGTTTGGTCAATCAGTCGGGAGCATCGCTTGCCAATTACGAATTCAGGTTGGAGTTTATGCGTAGTTCTGAAGCCAATTTCAGACGGGAGATAAAAGTCGAAACGTTCGAGTCATTGTACAGTAAAACGGATGCTGATGGTTTTTTCACTGTTGACCGTTTGATTCCCGGTGTGAAATATCAACTCAGGGCTTTACTGCCCCAAGAAGATAAGTTTTCCAGAGTAGCCATGCCGATTTTGGAACCGGAACAATATCAAGAGCCATTTGACTTGGGAGATGTGTCCATCCATTGAAATTATTGAAACCTTTGTGTCCTTCGTGCCTTTGTGAGAAAAATAAAATCTCTCACAAAGAACACAAAGAAGAATCCCATGTACACACTCATCCACCAAGACGCTCACTGCAACGCTCGACGAGGGCGACTCCAAACGGCTCACGGCACCGTCGAACTGCCTGCGTTTATGCCCGTCGGTACGCTCGGAACCGTCAAGGGGGTCGAAATCGGACAACTCGAACAGACCGGTGCCGAAATGATACTGGGCAACACCTATCATCTTTCGCTCCGCCCCGGTGAAGATGTCGTCCGTGATCTCGGCGGACTGCAAAAGTTCTTCGGCTGGAAAGGACCCATTCTGACCGACAGCGGCGGATTTCAAATCTTTTCGCTCGCCAAACTGATGCGGCTTGACGACGAAGGTGCTGTCTTTCGTTCTCACATCGACGGCAGTACCGTGCACCTTTCCCCTGAACGTGCCATCAAAATCCAAGAAACGCTGGGGAGCGATATTGCGATGGTGCTCGATCACGTCGTCGCGTTGCCGAACGAACGAGAAGTCTTGGAAGAGGCAATGCTCCGCAGCGTCCGCTGGGCAAAGCGGTGTTTGCAAGTTGCCGATCATCCTTACCAACAGATTTTTGCGATTGTGCAGGGTGGACTCGATCCCGCTCTTCGCCGTCAATGTGCGGAATTATTAGCAGAACTGGACTACTCCGTCCCGGCGGGCAGAAAGCAGACTCTGTCCGGCTATGCGATTGGCGGATTGAGCGTTGGCGAAACGCCGCAAGAGATGTACGAGACGCTGGACGTTACCGTGCCGCATTTGCCGAAGGACAAACCGCGATATTTGATGGGCGTTGGCAAGCCGATAGACATTTTGAATGGCATTGAACGCGGCATTGACATGTTCGACTGCGTCATGCCGACCCGCAATGGACGCAATGCCCAAGCCTTTACGGATGCGGGACCGATCCGGCTTCGGAATGCCCAGTATCAACGCGATGATCGACCATTGGAGGAAGATTGTCCGTGTCCGGCGTGCAAACGCAGCCGGGGATACTTGCGGCATCTTTTCATGGCGGACGAAATGTTAGGACCGATTCTCTTGACGATTCACAATTTGACATACTATCAACGTCTCGTTGCAAGAGCGCGGCAAGCCATTGAAGAGGATCGGTTTGCGGAGTTTAGATTACGCTTCGCCGCCGAAAGTTAATACTCGTTGTCGTTGTGGAAATTTTGTTTAATCGGCTGTTGACTTCGGCAGGCATGGAAACCGGGAGCGCAGCAACGTGGAGCGACCGGAACAACCCGCCGAACAATCCGGTCGCTCCGGCTGTCGCCTGCGCTCCCGGCTTTCATGGCGTGTCCCATTGTGCTACAATGCCAATCATGCTGGATGAAAATACATGCTTGCCAAAACAACCGCTCAAACCGGGAAAATGGTGTGGAATCATTTCGTTGCTATACGAACGGAAAAGGGGAAGAGTTTTTAGAGGTACCCACCAGTCTATTACGGAGGCACTCACCATGAACAAAAAATACCATTGTTTCGTCCTGTTAGGAATCTTTCTTATTTTAGCCGGTACTCCGGCACTCGCCACCGATGCTCTGCCGCTCACGGGCATCACCATTGACGATGAACTCAAACAACTACTCGCGCAGGTAGTGCCGTACAATCCCCAAGAAAAGGGTACTTTGCCAGAAGAAAAACGTTTTATGTTCAACCTCAACAAATTGATCAACGAAGGCTTGAAGGAACAAGACGAAAAGTACAAACTCGCCGCCACTAAACTCGCTCTTCGGATGGCACTTGCCATTAACAGAACGGTCGATTCGATTGAGGTGCGGTCGATTCCGCTACCAAAGGTTCCGGCGCAATTTCATTCGGACTTGGCGGCTGGGACCGTGGACAAGCGCGGAATAGAAGTGTGGACTCTTGGGGCTTATTCAATGAGCAGTGAAGCTGCCGCACGATGGGGGACTCCTGATCAATATGAATGGGGAGGCTCGTGCTTGCTTTTCACGTTGCGAGAGGGGAAAATCATCAGGGTTGATACCAGTTTTGACTTTGGTTCCTGTGGGGGAGGGTTCAGTTGGTGTTGTGGGATTCGTATTCCGACTGTTATGGATGATAAATGGGAGAAGCATTTTGATGATATTGGAAGAAATGTGGATTTTTTCCCGCGTCAGCGATGGCGTTGAGAATGTTGATTCTATCAGACGCATCACCCGACGGGCTTACGCGTTCCGCTCTTTTTAATTTCCCTTGCTTACGCTTCGTGTTCGGATTCGCAATCTCACGATTGCGGCTCTGC
>Ga0123353_10001785_pt1 | contig 26433 bp, 22 predicted proteins | sample TergutLab28metaG_3_FD_92763 | JGI IMG/M metagenome (GOLD analysis project Ga0123353, IMG submission 92763) | Labiotermes labralis P3 segment gut microbial communities from Petit-Saut dam, French Guiana - Lab288 P3 | ecosystem: Host-associated > Arthropoda: Insects > Digestive system > Gut ...
ATGAAAACATCGGCATCTTGTCGCGTGGGATCAATGCGGTCAGGAATCATGGGCGGTCTCGCCGTCTTGCGCACCGGGATCGGTTCCAACATGGCAAAACCAGGTTCTTCGTGAATCAAAACCATGTTGTCGAACAGATCGACGAGATAGACTCCCCACGGTTTTCCCGGCGACGGCTTTGCGGAAACGAGGAAAAAGTTTTCATTGAGCGGCGTGGGGTGCAGGAACTTTGGCCACGTCTGGGCAATCGGAAGGTCAAGCATCACCGGTTCAACGTTGCGACCTCTTCCGGGAATTCGCTGGATCGCTCCTTGTGCTTCGCGTCGTCCCCGAGTCGGGTCGAAGAGTACGAGATCACCCATTCGCGGTAATTCGTGATGCCCGCCGACAATGGCAACAAACTTCGTCGGATGATTCGGAATCGGCTTGGCATAGAACATCGTTGCGGGCCAATAGGAGCCGCTGCCATAGTGTTCCGCTTGACTCGTGCCATCGGGATTCGCGTGAAACAAAATCCGGGAGAAAGCATGAGCAATGTCGGTATATTCCCAACGGAGATACAGCAACCGCCCATCGTTCAGCAGTGTCGGGCACCAATTTTGATCTTGCTCGTATGTCAACTGCCTGATGCCGCTGTTAGGGTAAAGCCGGTAAAGATTGCACGTATAATCCGCTCCGTTGACGCAGGGTACTCCGGCAAACGTCGCCGTCGAACAAAAGACCACGCCGTCATCGGGGAGATAACAGGCATCAAAGTTATCAACATCGGCATCGGGAATCAGCGGCAATTCGCGCAGTCCGGTACCGTCGAGGTTGATTTCAAAGACGTTCCAACGGTTCTTGTCACCAATCGACGAGAAGAGGAGACGTTCTCCGTCGAAGTGCAATTCTGTATCGCCGACAAATTTTCCATCGTTTGGTTCGTAGAGCAACGCTGATGTAGGGGCGGTTTTCCAATCATCAAGAAGCACGAGTTTATTATCGTAACCTGTTTTCGGCAAACTGGAATTCGCCGTATAGTTCAGCGGCAGACCGAGCTGTTTTTCACTGCGCCGGACAACGAGCAGACGGTCGAAATCGAGCAATGGGTTCTTTTTCAGCAGTGCCTCACGACGCAGCCAGTCGAGCATCGCCGCATCTTTGGTTTGGCGAATTTCGGCAAGCCGCGTCAAAAATGCTTCGCCGTCTGGATATTCTTCTTGAAACGTTGCACGGAGATTTTCAATCGCCAGTTGCAACGCCACTACTTCGTCTTCAAACGGCTCTCTGGCGGGAACGGCGGACAGTGTTCCGGCGAGAGACTGCAAGAGGTTCGCCGTCAAGTGTTCAAAGTTCTGCCGATACCCTTCCGGAGCAAGATTGTAGAGCGAACTGATACGCCATGGGGCTGCGAGGAGTTTGCCTCGATCCAGCGGATATTCCAATAGCGGCGCAGGCGAACCACCGGGATTTTTCGCACGAATGATCCCTTTCGGAGCAATAAAACTCTCGAAAGCATAATATGCGGCGTTCGACAACCATAGGACACCCCGATCCGTGTCGGCACCGGCAAAGAGCAGAAAGTTTGGATCGACAGGAACAAGACCAAATTGCTCACGGTCATGTCCAAAGGTCATCGGCTTGGTCTGCGGTTGGTCAAGTTCCAGAGGTCCGAGTAGCGTCGTGGCAAAACCAGAGAGCAGGACACCGCGTCCCAATGCAAGGTGTTTCCGAATGGCAGGGACGATTGCCGCCTGCCCCGACGGTGTACTGTAATGAATCCAAAGGACGCGGAATTCATCGAGCGGTACAGTGTCACCACTGCGGTTGGCGAAGGTTCCGTCATCGTTTGGATGAATAATCGTTGCACCGGCGATTCGCTTCGCAATATCGGCAGCGTATTGCGATTCGACGCTCATCACGATACCGGGCTTTTCGTTGAGAACGAGAGCGACATCGGCAACAGCTGAACCAGCAAACGTCGTTAACAGGAAACATCCTAGAAAATTGAAATAGTGTTTCATTGGAGAGGGTGGGAATGGGAACGAGGGGGATAAATTATACGTAAAACGGATAAAAAATGGTTTTTTACCACGGAGGTCACGAAGGTTTTCACGGAGACTCGCTCTGTGAATCGCTGTGTTCTCCGTGCATCCTCCGTGTACTCCGTGGTAAAAACGATGGCGGCAAACACGTCCAATTTGATTCCCGTTTTACGTATATTCCCGAACAAGTTTCATAAAACTTACGGTAAATCAAGTTTATAATTCGTGTCTTTTTTGGTTATTTCGATTTCGAATCCTGGTCCGCCGAAGGCGTACTTTTGCAATGCTTCTTGTACGTGTGGTGGCAACGGCGCAGCACTCGACATCCTCATGGGATCACTCGAACCGCCTAAATCGCCCAACGTCACGATGAGTTTACCGGTCTGCACACCGGTGACATCATTGGTGTATTCTGCCTTGAACTTGCCATCGGTGCCAACGACGGCGGAACTCGCACGACCTTCGCCGATGGGCGTGAACGTCAGAATCAATTGCCGGTCCAGCGGTTGCCCTTGGTAGGTGAGCGTCCCGGAAAGCGGCACGACCTGATAAGGAAGCGACCGACCACATCCCGCAATGGCAACAACCAAAAGGGAAACAATACAAAAACAAGCGATTTTTTTCATAGGGAATTGTGTGGTAAAGGATGAGTCACTTTCCTCGTTCATTGCAGGATCGTATTGACATCATCGGGGGAGACAGGGACGTTTACGACAAACTGGTTCACGTAACTCGCAAAAGTAATCGTATCCGCAATGAAATGTACGGAACCATCGAAACGGGCGACTTGAAGTCCCCCTGAGTGGAAGGAACGCGCCCCTTTTCGATGACCATTGGAAGGCAAGGGGGTGGGATTGGGAGGGATATTTGTGTGGTTCCGTAAGGTGAACATCGCCCAACCGGCTCCTATGTGACTGGTGAACAAGAAAGGATTCTGTCCATCAATGGGCCAAGTAACGTCGGTGTGTATCTTCTCCGGTAAGGTACAACTTTGCTCGACAATCATGAACACATTCGACGTACCTTTCTCGACGGTCGCAAGCGTACACTCACTGTTTTGATAAAACGCCAAATACCTCGGAGGACGGTGATACTCGCCAACACCAATATCTTTGTTGGCTCTTTCCGGCCAATCCATCCCGGCGAGAGAGTAGTCTTTTTGCGTTCTCCTGCGCGAGGTGTTTGTTGTTGGACACTGCAAAAATGCAGGAGTTCGTGAACAGACATCTTGGTTGGCAACATCGCCGCACGCACCTCCAGGAGATTCGAGATAAGTGTCTGGAACAGCCTCAGTGTACATTGGTCTGGAAAAATCAATGGCATCATAAAGAGCCTGCTGCTCGGCAAATGGCAGTATGAACGCCGCCCAGCCGACCATGCCGCAGTATATTCCTGAGCCTGCGGCAATTGGATGGTATGATGGATTGGCATAGAGTTCCGGGTAAAAGCGGCATCCCGGTGGCAATGCCAGGTGAACATCATGGTGGTTGTGCATGGCGAGTGCGATCTGTTTCATGTTGTTGGAACACGACATACGCCGTGCGGCTTCGCGGGCTGCCTGAACGGCAGGCAACAAAAGGGCGATGAGCATTCCGATGATCGCAATGACGACGAGAAGTTCGACGAGCGTGAAGCCCGTAGTTTGCCCCCTCTCCCCCAATTTAACGTTTTGCGTTTTCATAGTTTTTCTCCTCTGGAACTGATTAAGGTGCTAGTATGGTTGGACCTGCGAGATACCTAACCGACAACATGGAGTAACGTACACTCAAAGATTCTATTTAGCAAGGCTCTTTCACGCAAATATACGGCGTTTTTGCGCACACGTCGGGGGGCATCAAAGTTGGCGGGTTCTTTCCGCCCTCTATGGTCGATCTATTTTTCACGTACAAGATCACCATATTCGGCGATCCATTTCTTGGAGTATTCCACTGCTTCTATGCCGCGGTCAACAAGCGGCGTACAGTGAAAAATCATTCCGTCGATCTGACCTTGTTTGAATTGTTCCAAGGCAAAATTCAGTTGCAGTTTCATGAGTTCCATTGTGATCGGCTTTGCATTTCCGAAGTCCCACATGTATGTACCCAGTAACGTCGGTTTGTTCGGTTCGATTTCCCGATACCTCTTGAAGTTATCTTCCAACGCAGCCAGGTCCGTGGCGTGCCAAGTCCAGAAGGAAACCACATCGCAAGCGTCGAGATGGCGTTTGAGTCCCGCACCGCCACTGGCAAGTTGATAGGAATAAAGGACCACGGAAAGATCGGTGGGGCGTTTCAACGTCTCCATCTCTTTTCGCAAATGGCGAATCTGGTCAAGCGTCAGACTTGCCGGTGAATCGATCTGACCTGCCGGGGGAACAGATACTCCGTGAAAATAATCGTCGAGATAAAGACTGACAAGGTTCGGCATCTTTTCGCTCAACTCAAATGCCCATTGCTTTTTCTGGGCAAAACTATGACGACAACTATCGACGACGCTCCAAGCCACCCGCTTCGTCTTGTGAAACTGTTTGATGTATTCGTCGAAAGGCGGCTCCGGCTTTCCTAACCAACGAATGACGCACACATTCGGGATACCCATAGCATCAATGGCATCTGCCATATCGATCTTGCTCCCTTTCGGAATGTTGTAGCCACCGTCGCCCATATCGGTCGTTCCGGGACCGTGCCCCCACATCCAGAGCCGATCTCGAAGGTTTGGTTCGTACTTGCGCAAATCCGGGGCGGCTTGGGCGACAGTCTGACCGGCAAGTGCCAATGCCGCTGTACTCAATGCGGCGGTCTGTAAAAAGTCACGTCGGGTAAGATTCAGCATGGTTTCTCCAGTGGGTTAAGGGTTACAGAATAATCTGCAATGATGGAACAGTCCGTAAATGATGTCGGTATTTTTAACAAAAGCCGGAATGGAGCGCAGCGCAATGACGGAACGGAACGAGTACATCACACGCCCCGCCCGTAACCCGCGCCGGAGTACCGGCTCCACTTGTGGCTTTTGTTCGTACCGTAAAAGTTTGATAACAAAAGTGCATTTCCGCTCCAGGCACAGTACACTGCCTACCCCAGCTTGGGTCGATTTTCCGGCGAAAGCCTTATTCTACAAACACCGCCCGATAATTGTAGCGGTCATTCGGCGCAACATCGCCGTTGATCGTGAAGTCTGACCATTCGCCGGTCTGCTGGATGTTGTCCGCCCATTTGAATCGCAAAAACTTGGGCAACGATGCATTGCCGCCAGTCAGCACGGCTATCGGAATCGCCAGTTCCAATTCATTTCCGGCAACACGGCAGGCAATTTCAATCGGCGAGTCCCACTCGTACCCGCCGCCGACATTTTTTTCGAGCGTGACTCGGGTCACTTGCGAATGAGCATCTTTGCTCGGATCAATTTTAAGGGGATGGCGATTGACGATGCAATCATACCCAAGCCAGCCGGTTTCGTGATTGCCATCAGCATCAATGAAAAGCATCATCCAGTTCGGTTCACCGGCACCAACAATCGCGTCCTTCGTTCGCACATAGAAGTATACGTTGTTCGTGTCGAAACTCACTTTCGCCGCGACAAGATCGTTGCGTCCGGTGTTGTTGACGTATCGTGTCTCTTTGCCCCAGCCCCGTTCGTCGCGCTGCACCGGATCGCCAATCGTGTCACGAAATTCCGGCGAAACGTCCTTCCAATCGTCAAACGCACCATCAATGGTAATCGACTGCGGCACGATTTTCGGTACAGGGCGCGTCCCTTTGAAAAGTCGGTTGTAGGCGATGAACTGGTAATAGTACGTGTCTTCGTGACCGCCGATCATCGGTTCGATGTCGCGGCTGAACTCTGTGTTAAACAAGTCGACGAAGGAGACGACATCGGCTCCATAAAAAGGTGCCTTTTCGTCAAAACGCATCATGATCCATTCGTTCCAACCAGTCACAAACACAAATGGTGGATCCAACTCGAATGCCCGCTGCCACTGCTGGGCAAAGTTTTTGCCAGTAAAATCCCGCTCTTCTGGCGGCGGCATCTTGCCATCGTGGAAACTCCGCCCGTGTGAACGCGGGTTGCTCAATACGCTGAGTTTACCGTCCAACGCATTTTGCGAGATCCCGACAGCCACTTGCTCGGTCACGTGGTTGCCCTGTTCATCGAGAATGTAAAATCCATGCTGCGGATGAACCTCCAGCCAACCCCACTGGTTCGGTCCCGTTGGTCCGATGAAATAGTCTGGCTGCGGTTTGCGGAAGGTGAAAAAGTCGAGTATCTTTCTCGTCTGTTCGGAATCGTCACGAAGCATCACGGAAAACTGATGATCCACTGGCTTGCCATTGACATAGCCTTGCCCGGGCAGTCTTTCGTTTGGATTGCGCCCCCAAAGCCCGACTTTTCCGTGCAATCGTGCTGCTTCGATATAATAGGTTCCCGGCTCCAGTGATTTTTCAACATTCACGGAAATCCATGCGTTGTCGCTGACGTTTTCGTTTTTCGCAGAGGCAATCACCTCACCATTCGGACCCTCTTTTCGGAGCGTCAATAACACACCCGCGTTCAGTGTATTCCAAGTGGGAGCACCTACGGCAACACGGTCAAAAGGACGATCTGTTTTGAATGACTGACCAAACGTATTGCCTTCGGTCAGTTCGTAGGGTTTTCCGTTGTGCGACATGGGCGACATGTCCCCAAGCAAATTCGGATCCGCCATGATGAGTGGTTTGCCCTCCCAGCGATACCAGAGTTCTTTGTAATCCCCTTTGCTGTAAAGATCGCGCCAGAGTTCATTGACCACTTTGTTCGGCGACCAGAACGGCGTAAGGAACGCGATTTGCGGCGTGTGGTTGCCCGCCTCACGCACCTCGCTAAATACCTTGCACAAGGCACGGTAACTCTCTGGGTACGTCAACTGATTGGTGACATCAAAAATGATGACATCGACTCCCGCATCGCCGAGCATTTGTGCATGCTTCCGCAAGACACTCTCGTCTTCGCCGACGTAATAATGAAAAATCGACTCCCCCCAATGGTGGAAGGCGTGCAAGGGACCCCAAAGCGGACTGTCTTTCTTCCGCATGGCATCGGGGTCTTGTCCCAGAATTTTGTTCACATCAAACGGACCTGCGTTCCCGTGCCGACCGTTCCAGAGAAAATAGAACACGCCGATCTGCTTGCCTTCGCGCTGCATGCCTGTCGCCTCAAAGGTCGGCAGCGCACGCCCGAGCGCATCGACCGCATCCCATGTGTCGCTGTAAACGTCCCATTGCGGAACGCTGGGCGATTGCCCCGCTACGTTCTGCAACGAAAAACAGATGCAGACGAATAAAATGAAACTTGAAAGTTTTTGCATGGTGTGAGACATGAAGCGGGTCTATTTTAGCGTGATGACCGAAATGGTGTGGGGTGCATCGTGTTTCGTGTTGACAAATGTCTCGGCGGACGAATCGAAGTTCGCCACATAAAGTTTATTGCCGATGACCAAAACATCACTGGGAGAATCCAATCCTCCATCGGCACCGTTGGTGTCCCCGTTTGCCCAAAGGGTTTCAACCACAACCGGCTTGCCCTCCGTCCAAGGGGTCATGACATGGACCGCATTGAGTTGTGAATCGGCGATATAAATCTTGTTTGTCCGCACATCGTAAAACATGCCATCAAGGCATTGGATAGTGTCGTGCTGAAATATTTTTCGGCTTGTTGCCTTGTTTGCGGCATCAAACGTTACCGCAAAGATGGCACCATCGCCGAAATTGCAAAAATAGACGATACCCTTTGAATCGACGGTCAATCCATTGGCTCCGCCGGGGAGAATGGCACGTTCTTTGATGACAGGCTCAACCACGACCAGCCGTTTGTCTTTTCTGTTCGGCTCCAGAGCGATGGACGGGACGCCGTCTTTCCCAGCGGTGAGTGCTTCTTCTTTGGTGAACATCCAGAGTCCGCCGGTTCCGTAGTACCCTTCAAGTTCCAGATAAGTGTCGGTGACGAGTATTTTGTCGTCGAGCCAAAGGATACCATTGGAAACCTTTGTTCCTGTTGCCACGACTTGGACTTCACCGGTCGGTCTGCCGTTTTTCATGAGGACCCGTAAAACGCGAGACTTCCAGTCCTTGCTGTGGAACCACTGAGTATCGCAGACGTAAAGATTGCCGTCGGGACCAAAGGTCAGCCCCAGCGGTCCGGTTTGCCCGGTCTCTTTGAGGATCGGATATTCCAAGACGACTTCAAAGGCAGCCGTTTCAGGATCAATCATCACAAGATAGCCCCCTTCGTGATTTCCCTTTTTGAGATTCTCGTCGAAATTGTTGAAATTCGGGATGTTGAGGAATATTTTTTTTGTTGTTTTGCAGTAGGTCATCGCCTCTGGATTGTGCAAGTGATCGGGGAGCGACAGGAACAACTTCGGACGATACGCCGGGTCGTACGTTTGCTCTTGCACTGGGGTCGCGTTGACCAATTTGCCAATGGGTTGACTTTGAACGTCAGCAGCGCAAACGGTCAAAAAACCGACGAGAAAAATTGTCATGGCGAATTTTGTTTTCATAGTAATCATGAGTGGTTAAGAGGGAAAAACTCCTCACTTGTTTTTGAGTGCCGCCGCAACATTGTTGATGAATTCGGTAATATGCGCCTTTTCGTCAAATGCAACCACCATCGTGTCCACGCAACCACAATGGGTGACGAACGCGGTTGATCTTTTTCTCATTTCGGGGTCTTTGACCATTTGACCTCCCCCCAGCACCTTTATTCCAATGACTCCTTTACCGGCACTGTGCGCTGTTTTCGCCGCATGAACCGATGCTTCGACTCGTTTGGCAGTATCACCTTTGACATCGTCCATCCAAAACATTCCTTCGCTGTTGATCTGTACATGGACGACATCACACCAAGGCGTTTTCGCCGCCAGTTCGGTAGCGGCTTTGGAATGTGAACTGATTCCGTGCGCCCGAATCTTCCCCTCCTTTTTGAGTTTCTCCATGCTCTCCATGCTCTCCGCAAACTGCGTTGTCCATTGATCGTTCAACATGTAGTGAATCTGGAGAACGTCAATGTAATCTGTTTTCAGTTCACGGAGAAAACGCGGCACCAATTCTTCGGGGGTGAGACGCTCCTTTTCGGGCAAGCCACCGGGTTCGGGGAAGCCATCGGGATGATGCCAAATTTTCGTCACAAGAGTGTAACTGTCCCGCGGTTTGCCTTTCAAGGCTTCAGCAATGACTTGATGTGTTCCATAGAGATCGGCACAGTCGAAAAGCCGGATACCGTTGTCGTAGGCAAATTGGACCAATTCGGTAGCCTTTGCCCAACCAGCGCGGGTCGTGTCGGAGATGCGACCATAGCCGTTCATTCCGGTTCCAAAACCGATTCGACTGCATTTGATGTCTTTCGTCAACTGGACGAGTGCCACCGGATTTTGGGCGTCGGGCACATCCTTTTTGGCTTCTTGTGCCACCAACCCCGGAACACCACCAGCGACAATGGTGCCAGCACCAACCGCTGAAATGCCCAAGAAATCACGCCGTTTCATCGTCGTACCTCCCAATGGTGATCGTAATGTTCGGAAACAACAGAAATCCATTATACGCAAAATACTTCAAGCAACAAGGCTTTTTCACGCAAATATACAGTGTTTTTACGCACACGCCCACTGTCAGCATGGGCGGCATCGGGAATGACATGGGTGTTTTTTGGCGCGAAGTGCTGGTAAAATGACGGTACGATGCGTCCGTTGTCCGTTGTAATGTGGAAACAACCACAAGTTTCGGTATGTCTTCTTCCCCCAAACGAGTTCTTCTGCTGATTGAAACATCCCGGGCTTCCGGTCGCCGAATCATTGAAGGCATTACGCAATATATCATTGAGCGTCAGAATTGGTCGATTCATTTGGAGGAACGACACATTCTCGGAACACCGGGCTGGCTCAAGACTTGGCAAGGCGATGGCATCATCACTCGGACCGCTGATTGGGAAACGCACCGAATTCTCAAGCGAAAAAAAGTTCCGACGGTTGAATTGCACGGCGATAACGTCAACTATTTGATCGATGTCATTCTCAATGAGCAACGAGTGGCGGAGTTGGCAGCCGATCATCTCTGGGACCAGGGGTTTCGACATTTTGCGGTCTTCGGCTTGGGCAATGCGTGGTGGATTGAGGCACGCTATGCCAATTTCGCCGAGGCTGTTTCAAAATACAAGACAAAACCGTTTGTCTTTCATACAAAAGACTCCGTCCATTCGCATCCTTCCTCCATCGCCTATCCCTCGGTGATCGTTAATAACCGATTGATGGAACGAATGGTTCGTTGGGTCCGAAGCCTTCCGAAGCCCGTCGGTATCTGGGGCGTTACCGACTTGAATGCCTTCAATGTTCTCAAGGCGTGCAATCTTGCGGGCGTTTCTGTTCCCGGTGAAGTCGCGATCCTGGGAACAGACAACGACACATTACTGTGCAAAGCCTTGGTCCCGCAGATTTCCAGTGTCGATGTCAACGCTCGTGAAATCGGATACCAAGCCGCCATTCTCCTCAACAAACGCATGAATGGTCAAAATGCTCCGACACCGATCTTGGTGGAACCGTCTCACGTCGTTGTTCGACAGTCAACAGACATCGTTGCCATTCCCGATCCGCACGTCGCCCGTGCTTTGGGTTATATCCGTGAACAATCGGCTTCACCGTCGCTCACCGCCTCCGTCATCGCCCGATGGAGTGGTCTTTCCCTCCGCAGTCTCCAATTGAAATTCAGGCAACATCTCAACAGCACCCTCGAAGAACAAGTTGCCGGGTGCCGTATTGCCCATGCTTGCCGCCTTCTCAGGGACAGCAATGTAAAAATCAGTGCCATTCCCTCCCTCATCGGTTTATCCTCGGAACGTTACTTTTTCGTTCTGTTTCGGAAACTTCAACAGGTTACGCCGCAAACTTACCGTAATACCCATCGAGAGCCTCTCGAAGAGTAGAAAGGAGCATCCCTTTCAAGGTGGTGTTTGTAGCCTTTTCCTGTCCACCCTTCGGCACGAACAAAAGCCGAAATGGAGACGGCAGACGGCAGTTTGCAGCAGACGCAAGCGGCGTGGCACTTCCACCGGAATCTGCTGCCGTCTGCAATCTGCCGTCTATTTCCCGGTGGAGTCAGAGCAAAAACGACCAAAATGTGGCGGGGTACGGTATAGTTAATTTCCGAGCGAAAGCCTCATGGCACGAACCCATTGTTTTGGAGCCATATTCGGCAGAGGTCTGACCATGTTGCCGTCCCGGCAGTGTCCTTTGCCAGTCCCAAGCCATGCCGACCCTTTTGGTAAATGTGTAACTCCGCCGGAATTTTATGCTTGCGAAGTGCCAGATAAAATTCGATGCTATTCTCCGCAGGCACCCCCTTGTCTTCGTCAGTCGTAAACTGAAATATCGGCGGCGTTTTGTCTGTCACCTGCTTTTCGTTGGAATAATAGTCGATCAATTCCTTCGGAGCATTTTCGCCAATCAGATTGTTCATAGACCCCCGATGGGAATAGGCGGTATCGAACAAAATCACCGGGTAGCAAAGAATCGCAAAGTCGGGTCTGCAACTGACTTTGTCGATGTCGTCCGCCGGATTGGTGTGTTCCTCAAAATGAGTGGCGGCGGTCGAAGCCAAATGTCCCCCGGCGGAAAAACCGAGTACCCCGATTTTTGCCGGATCAATGTTCCAAGCCGGTGCATTGGCACGAACAGTGCGGAGGGCACGTTGCACATCGAGCATCGGATTCGGATGCCCGTAGCCTTTGCCGCGATGCCGATAGTCGAGAACGGCTGCCGTGATGCCAAGCGAATTCAACCATTCGGCAATCTGCTTGCCTTCGTGATCCATGGCAAGGTTACCATAACCGCCGCCGGGGCACACGACGATTGCCGTTCCCACCGATCTGTCGGCATCGGGAAACCAAACGGTGATTTTAGGTTTGTCCTTTTCCTCGCTCCCTAACGCATGAGGAACGTTTTGTTCCCAGAGATAAATCTGACGTTGGTCGGCGGCGTGGGCATAAACCACTCCCAAGAAGGAGAGAAGCAACAGGAGGGCATTTTTCATTGGTGTGAGAACATGCATCTTTGTACGGTGATCTGAGCATTGTCCCTTATTTTTCCTGGCAAGTCAATGGTCTTGGCGGACGTCGCAGTTCGACTGGGAGGACGCAGCAGGGACTTGAAAGCGGCTGTTTTCTCATTTATAATGTCTGGTCTTAATAGTTTAACAACGGAGAACGAAACATGATGGAAAACCCGATAGGTGTATTTGCGAGCATTGATGCAGGTCTGGGCGTGCGACTCGAAGTCGTTCGGGAACTCGGCATCAAGACGATTCAACTGCATACTCCTGCGAAGGAGAGCCGAACCGATGAAAATGCCAAGGCATTCACGCAGAAACTCAACGATTACGGCATTACCGTCACGGCGGTCTTTCTCGGATATGAAGGGGAGACTTACGAAACGATTGCCCGAACGGCGGAAACAGTGGGGCTTGTTCCCGAACAAACCCGCGCCGCTCGGCTTGCGGAGTCCTTTGACATTGCCGATTTCGCTGCCAAACTCGGCGTTTCCGCTATCGGTGGACACATCGGGTTCGTTCCCCATGACCCAACGTCACTGGAGTACCGCAGCATCGTCGAGACGACCCGGACGCTTTGCGATCACCTGACAAAGAATGGTCAAGCCTTGCACTTGGAAACCGGGCAGGAGGAGGCGGATGCTCTCATGAAATTCATCAACGATGTTCAGCGACCGAACCTTTTCATCAATTTTGATCCGGCGAATTTGATTCTCTACGGGATTGGCAAACCATTGGAAGCATTGCGGACGGTGGGGAGCCGGGTTCGCAGCGTGCATTGCAAAGATGCCACGGCAACGACTGGCACGCCCGGCGTGGACTGGGGGAGCGAAGTACCGTTTGGTCAGGGGCAAGTCGATGCCGAACAATTTCTGCGGGTCTTGCACGAAATCGGCTACAAGGGGGCACTCACCATTGAACGGGAAATCCCCGCCGAACCGGAACGACAGAAAGCAGAAATCGGACAAGCCGTCACACTCATCAACGAGTTGAAAAGTAAAATTGGTTAGTGCCTTGTCACAGGCAATTTTTTGGATCCCCTTCGTCATTTCCGCGCAGGCGGGAATCCAGGCGATTGGGCGGTGTCCCTTTCCACCTCGACCCCGCCTGCGCGGGGGTGACGGGAGGTTATGGAACAAGTCAAAAAAAACACCATTTTATTGCGAGGAGGAACCGAACGGTATGCGGGCGTGGTGGAATTGGCAGACACGTCGGACTTAGGATCCGATGCCGAAAGGCTTGGAGGTTCAAATCCTCTCGCCCGTAGTTAGACCCGAAGCGGGTTATTTTTCGCATGCGCCCTCGTTCAGCCGCCTCGGGTTGCGTCGGGTCTCTCGTTGTCGGGCTAAAACGTTCGGTATCAGGAATTTTCAACCGGCTTCAGTACAGAAACAGAACTAGCAAAAGTCTCTATGAAACATGCCATTCGGTTTGAGCATGATGCACTCCATTTTTCGGCATCGCATTTCATCACGTTCGGCTTACCGGAACAGGTAGAGGCTTTGCACGGGCACAATTTCAGGATCAAGGCGGAAGTTTCGGGACCTCTCAATCGCAAAGCCTATGTGGTCGATTTTCTGGTCGCCTTTAAGGCACTCCAAAGCATTTGCGACGCATTGTCGCACAAGGTATTGCTCCCCCGCGATCACTCTCACATCACCATCAAAAAGAATGAAGACACGATCCATGTGTCGATGGGACCGCTTCAATGGGTGTTTCCGGTGAGCGACACATTGACCGTGCCTGTTCGGAACACGACAACGGAAGCACTGGCAGAATACATTGCGGGTGAGTTGCGGGAACAGCTCGAACAGGAATCGGCGTTTGAATTGTCCTCATCGCACTACGGCATCACGATTGAATTGGAAGAATCCCCCGGCATGTGGGCGGTCTTTCGGGATAAGGAGTGAGGAGATAGAAGTTTGGAGTTATCTAACTCCTTTTTCGCCAGAATGGGAAAGGGAAAAATCGACCAATGGTTTTCTGGCGAAAGCCTATACTCAAAATGGGGTCAAATTGGTACTTTTGTGTTTTTTTCACAGGGGACAAGACGGCAGACGACAGACAGCAGCAGACGCAAGCGGTGCGGTAGCTGCTGTCTGCCGTCTGCAATCTGCCGTCTACTTCCCGGTGGAAAAAGAGCAAAAACAGCCAGGTTGTGGCGGGGGAAAGTATACTTTCCCGAGAAAGCCTTACTCAACCGCGAAAGCCTTACTCAAGCGATCCGGTCAACGGAAACGCCGCGTGCGGTGGATGCATTCGATTGCGGATGATAGGTCGTCGAGCCTTGTCCACGAGTTTCCAGCAGTTCGAGGATTTGCGAAAGATGGATCATCGATTTTCGGGTCATCGTCCAGTTGGTATAGGCAAGGAGTCGAACTCGTTGCGTTTGATGTTTGATTTCGTTCAGTAACTTGTGTATCTCAATATTGCGGGGGAAAAAATGTTCGCAGAGTTGTTCAATCGTTTCGCCGGGCACATTCTGCAATCGGGCTGTCGTGAGAAGTTCCTCCCGTCTTTCGAGAATGCTCTGCATGTTGGCAAGCGTTTTTTCTTCTTCGATTGAAATCGCGGCAATCGCTTCTTTTTCCGGGCGAATGAGAAGCGTCTGCTTTTGATGCAATACGGCAAGCATCTGATGTTGTGCTTCGATCAGTTGATGGAGGAAATGTTCTATTTCTGCTTTCATGATTGTCTCCTTTGTAATATTTAGTCAATTGACATTTTTCCTTGGTGCCCATCGTTTGGGAATGCCATCCGTCGGTCAACCATCTCATCTATACCGAAGTCGGTTGGAAATTCCGCAAGCCGATTGTTTTAGCCCGACAACGAGCGGGCGGATGCGCGAAGACAGCACCGAAAAACGACCCGGGTCTATTTTGATAATTCTCGTTGCCGCCGTGCCTCATAAAACAGTATTCCGGCGGCAACGGAAACGTTCAAACTATCCGCAATTCCTCGCATAGGCAACGTCACCGCTGTGATGCCTTCACTCCCCCACAATTGCGTCAGTCCTCCGGCTTCCCTGCCCAGCACCATTGCCGTTGGTCGGCAAAAATCGTAAGCGGTGTAAGGGACAGCATGTTCGTCGCACCAAGCCGCCGCAATCTGAAATTGTCGGTCTTTGAGCCACGCGCAAATAACGGCGGACGATCCGCTCACAATCGGCATGCTGAACACCGTCCCCAAACTGCTCCGTATCGCACTGGAATGAAACGGATCGACAATCGAATCGGCAATCATCACCCCATCAATCCCGGCGGCATCGGCACTGCGAAAAATAGCCCCGAGATTGCCCGGCTTTTCGACATTTTCCAATACCGCCAAGAGCGGACACTCTTTTTGCCCGATGACCGTTTCAAAAATCTCGAACGACCGTACCGGCTTTTCGGCAACAGCAAGGATTCCTTCATCGCGGTCCCCAAAGACAATTTTTTCCATGACTCTGTCCGTGACTTGATGAACGTTCAAGTTCGGATAAGCAGCACTGAATGGGATTGGGAGGGGGCGATCCGTAAAAACGTCGAGAATTCGAATTCCGGCTTGCAAGGCTCGGTCGAGTTCACGGATGCCATCAATCACAAATTTCCCGATTCGCCGCTGATGTTTCCCTTCGCGCAGTTTCACCGCTTCCTTGATTTTCGGATTCGATAAACTCGTAATCAGTGACAAGCGACTTTCCGGTTTCAGGCACATTCGACAGGGTGAAGCGTAACGAAATTTTGAAGTTGCGACAAGAGGGATTTTGCGGTGACGAGAGCCGGACGGTTGTTCGCGGCAAGTTGCGTTGTCGCCCTCTCTATTTTCAATGCGAAAAGCGCGAAAGGGGCAAAACAATGCGAAAAAGCGTTCGCCTCTTTTCGTCGTTTTCGCACATTTCGCATTCAAAAACTCCAACCACCTTGCTCCGAGAGAATCTGGCGATTTGGTCAAAGAGGTAAGGCACACCCCGGGAGCGCGGGCGTCCCGCCCGCATGCGTCACCGCATATTCCGCTTTTGCGTGGCGACGTTGTCACGCAAAGCAGCGGGCAAAATGCCCGCGCTCCCGGGGCGACCCACTATTTTTCAAGAACAAAATAGCCGGATCCTCTCTCCGGCTCAAGGCTAAAAATCAATATCGTTTCGATGTTGATCTCTCGGGGGAGTAATGTTGACGATCCGCCCTTTGACGGTCACACGTCCCTGGGCGAGCAGTTCGATCGCTTCAGGATACGCCTGACATTCCGCCGCAAAAACCCTGTCATTTAATGTGCCGGGAGTGTCCCCTTCATAAATCTCGACCGCCCGTTGCAAGATAATCGGTCCGGTATCATATTCCTGATCGACAAAATGGACAGTGCAACCGGAAATCTTCACACCATACTCCAACGCCTTGGAATGAACGATGTTTCCGTAATAGCCCTTTCCGCAAAACGCGGGGATCAATGACGGATGAATGTTCAGGACACGATTTTCAAAGTCTTTGGGAATTTCAAGATGACGAAGATACCCCGCCAACACCACATAGTCGGCTCGTGCGGCACGGCACAGACTAAAATAGGCTTCGCTGAAATCATGAAGACTTTCATATTGACTGCGTTCGACAATCTCAATGGGAATCGATTCCTCTTCCGCATATTGCAGACCCACGACATTGGCAACGCTCGAGATGACAACAACAATTTCGGCAGATAGTTTTTCTGCACGGACAAGATCAATGAAATTCTTCAACGTTCTGCCCGTCCCGGAAATGAAAACAGCAAGACGAAGTTTTTTAGACATAACTCGGAATAACCAAAAAAAATTGGACTCCCTCCATTGTACCGCAATCCAAAACCAAAAGCGAGCGGGGCGGGAGGGAGGAGGTAGAAGTGTAGAAGTGAGGAGATAGCCGAGGTAGGAGATAGAAGTTAGAACTTCTATCTCTAACTCCTGCATTCTAACTTCTGCATTCTATACTCAGCGGCGCATTTTTCGGTTTCCCAAACGGTCACGGTACAGACGGGCAAGCCGAATTGTTCCGCTTGTTCGTAAATCAACTTGGCAAGATTCTCCGCTGTCGGTTCGACGGGCAACGCCAGCACCGCTTCGCCTTGTCCCCGGAGGAGATCGACCAGCGGATCGCGTTCTTCCAATATCAGGCGGTGATCCAGCGTTTCCTCGATCCACTTGCCGAGGGAGTTTTTCACGTCAATAAAATCGACGACCATTCCTTGCGGATTCAGTTGGTCGTTTCGCAACTCGATGTTGACCGTTCCATTGTGCCCATGCAGATTCGCACACTTGCCGCAGTGGCGGAGCAAACGATGACCATAACAAAATGTAAATTGCCGTGAGATGGTGAACATGTTGGCTATTATACCGGAGCCGGTTTGAAATTCGAGATGCCGTCCTTTTGGCACGGAGGGTGGTTCGAGACATGCCAGATTCACGATTGAGATCAATGTTCTCATTGCTGCGACCACTTTGCCATTTTTCCTTCGGTAACCTGTAACCGTTCCCATTCGTGTTTTTTGTGTCCTTCGTGTCCTTTGTGCCCTTTGTGGTAAAATGGATCAGCATGCAACACCCGTTGCGAACAGAGGTTTTTTTTTCGCGGAAGCCAAATGCAAATCATCGGAATGGGAACGGACATTATTGAATGTGATCGGATTGGTCGAATGCTCACTCAGCATGGCGAACGATTTACGAGTCACGTTTATACCGAGGAAGAGGTGCGCTATTGTTCGGGGCGTAAAGTGAGCGAACAACATTTTGCAGGTCGCTGGGCGGCGAAGGAAGCGGTCTTAAAAGCACTCGGTACTGGCTGGGTTGCCGGGATCGCTTGGAGAGATGTCGAAGTGGTGATCCTACCCGGCGGCAAACCGACCATTCGGTTGCACCGGGGAGCCGCACAAAAAGCAGCCGAACTGGGCATTACCGAGGTACTCACCAGTATTTCCCATTGCAAATCCCACGCCACCGCAACAGCAATCGCTATCGGCAGTTAGGCTTGCGCTGGAAAGTTTTTTACCCAGTTTTTCTTTCCCTCTTTCCGGGCGGTAGAATGTAGAAGTTAGGAGTTAGAAGTCGCATGCGGAAAGCAGGTTTTACGAGCCAAAGGTGCGGTAGCACCATTCTAACTTCTAACTCCTCTCCTACGGATTAAGGGACTGTGCCACGTCGGTTCGGTAGGCGACCACTGCCGGGAGATACCCGACCAGCGATGCCAAGAGAATCAATCCGGGAATCAAAATCAACTCCGACATCTGGAAATGCCAGGGATTCACGACGACCATCACCGCACTGGCAATGATCGGACCGACCGCCGCAATCAGCCCGTGCCCGATGACCATGCCAATCACTCCGCCGCCAAGCGAGAGCAAAATGGACTCGAGCAGAATAATCATCATCACCGTCCCACGGCTCGCGCCCAACGCCCGCATAATCGCAATTTCCTGACGACGTTCGCTCATCGAATTGTAAATGCTGACCATCATCCCAATGGCGGCAACAATAATCACCATCACCGCAAAGATCACCAAGACGATCTGAATACGTCCGACGATCATCTCGAACAGCCGGGTAATTTCGTAAGTCGGCTTTGCCACCTGAACATCAAGATCGGCAACGAGTCGTTCCCCCAGCGACATCGTGGTCGAATCGTCTTTTCGTTTCACCAAGTCGTCTTCGAAGCGGACTTGCGTCTGTCCTCGGTCGTCGAGCGTAATGACCGGTGGAACCTCTTTTTCTCTGATCAACACCAGCACAGCGGAAATGCGTTGATCGGAACGTCGCGTGATGATTTTGTCGATCACTCTTCGTTCGGCATGGTTATTCATCACGAAAAAACCAGATAAGTTGATGAAAATTGCCTGATCGTTCGGTGTGCCGGTCGGATCGAGAATTCCCACAACGGTAAACATATCCGGTTCGGGAACATCATCGGAGGGAATATGTCGGGAACGGGAAGCCTTGAATCGATCCCCCACTTTTAATTTCGATGCCTTTGCAGCGGTGTAACCCAAGACGGCTTCAAAGTCCCCCCCCGCCCCCATGTTTCGTCCCTCCCGAAAAGTGTAAGGGTATTTTTCGAGATAACGCAGTTCGGTGAAAAATTTGGGGGTGGTCGCGACGACTTGCATCTCGCCGAAAATGTGATCGGCAAGGGCAATCGGAATGGCGGTTTCGACTTCGGGGGCATACGGTCCCGTCTCGATTTGCTGGAAGTAATCGTAGGGGATTGTGTCGCTCAAATAACTGGAATAGAAAACGGCACCGAGTACAACTTCGAGCGGTGACCCTTTCGGCGGTCCGACAACGATGTCGTAGCCCTGAGCACTTCTCATAAAAGTTTGCGTGAGTACACCGTGAATGACAATGACGGCAACGACAAGGGCAACGCCGAGTCCCATTGAAAACGCCGTCAACCCAGACGCAAGGGATCGATGCTGAATACTACGCCAAGCAATTTTCCAAAGCGGCATTGAGTCGAGGGACGAAAAGAGACCGACATAAACACTGCTCCATTGTACCCGGTTCAGCAATGTCCGGCAAGCCACCCGCCACCCGGAGCCACCCAGTCTGGCTTCCGTTCAGAAATAAAATACCCGCAGGGGAAAAGAAGTTAGGAGCTAGAAGTTAGAAGTTAGAATACGCGGGGCGGTGTTGCAACACCTCCGAAGAATGGTGCGGTAGCACCATTCTAACTCCTTCTCTATATTCTGCCGTCCAGAAAGAGAAACACAGCAAAACTGGGTAACACTTTCCATCGAAAACCCTATTCCTTTGTCTGAAAAACTTCAATTTCCCAAATTCTGGCACATGGCTGCTTGAACTTTGTCAGGTCAATCCGCAATACTTGCACCGGTGTTGGTTCGATCATTTTTTGGAAATCGACGATTTTATTCCCTTCGACGCTGAGCAACGTTTTCGCGGTCGGCTGCAATGCACGGACGATGAAATCTTCGGTCGGGTCTTGGATATTGCCGCCGCCGTTGTATCCCGACACCATCCGAATCGCCGCGATGGTCTGCGGCTTCTCCCACGATAACTCAATCCAAACGTCCCCTTCCGTGTTGCTCAACCACCGCTCCTCATTCATGCCGTAGGAAGCGTAACCATCGACAAGCAGTTCCGGCGAAACATTCGCGTCTCTCTCACCCGATGTTTTGAGCGTTGCCAGCGGGGCGATGTTGGGTCCGACCTGCGCGGCAAAGGACGCAGCACCGATTTTGTTCTGCGAACGTTTCCAACCGGGATTTTTGATCAGATCGAACAGTTTATCCAAGTGATCGGTGTAAACTCCGCGCGGAGTCGTCTTCTCTTGAACGCAAACCTTTGTCGCCAGACCGACGACTTCCCCCATGCAACCCCCCGTCCGCATGACACGTGCCGAGCCGAGTCCATCGTGAGTCGCACTCAAACAGCGACCTGCCATAAAAAGATTCTGAATGTTGCGCGAATACAAACAGCGATAGGGAATCCAATAGGGGGTCTTGATCTGCGTGTAATGAGCGACCGAAATAAAAGCGTCCCCCTCAAATCCCTTTTCGTAGCGAGGTTCGGGAAGGTGTAAGTCAATGGGCCAACCGGTTGGAACGCAGCCATCCGCGTATTCAATCCCTTCGACCAAATCCTGTTTCGTGAGGATGTGGTCGCCGAGCAACCGACGCGACTCCCGCTTGCCGCTGATGTGTGCCATCCAGTTCAGTTTGTGATTCGGAAAGGCTTGATCAACATTTTTGAGAGCATCCCACGCTCCGTAGGCGGCACGGAAATTCCAGTCTCGAACGTATTCCATTTTGATAATCGGATCGTGATAGAAGCCGCTTTCCCAGTACCAACCCCCCAGTTGGTTCGGGTCTTTATTGGAACGACCGGGAAAGGGTTTGTCGGTCAAATCGAGTGCCCACGGACATCGCGGAAAACGTTGCGGCGTGTCGGTCTCGATCACGTTCCAAAGATTGCAGGGTCCCATGTGCCCTTCTTCGAGAGTCATGCTGAACTCCGCCCCCGCCAATGCACCGAGATTTCCGTCCCCCGTCGTGTCAGCGAAAAACGAACCAACAAACCGAAATTTTCGTCCCGTTTTTGTCTGCTCCGCAATCACCGCGACGATTCGGCTGCCATCTTTTTCAATATCGTTGACAAAGTGTTCGAGGAAGAGATGAATGTTCTTTTCGCTTTGGACAAGGTCGATTTTCTTTTCGTCTTCGTAAAGATCGGCGGTGTTCGTTGGTCCGTAGTGTGCCTGCCTTGCTTGTTCGAGTTCGGCGACGATGTTCCCGATGTTCGTGTAGGGTGCTCTGTTTCGGGCACCTTGCAACCAGACGCGGACTTCGGAACTGTTGTTTCCGCCAAGAACAGGGCGATCCTGAATAAACGCCACCGAGAGTCCCTGTCGTGCGGCGGAGATCGCCGCGCAGGTTCCGGCAATGCCGCCACCGACGACGACGAGATCAAATTCGCCGACCGTTTCCGGCGTTTCCGAAAAACCGAGCAGATTGCGGCGGAGTTCCCTGAGTTTTTGCGGATCGTTTGTCGGCGGCGTGGCGGGATCAAGATTGGTGGAAAAGAGAATGGCATCGCATCGTCCCGCAAAGCCTGTCAAATCGTGCAACGCCACGGAATTTTCTTGCTGCGTCACTTCGAGAATCCCGCCATCTTGCCAAGCCCAATCTGCCCCCTGCGTTCCGAATGTCGTGGCAAGGGCTTTGCCGTTGAACAGAATGTGAAATTTGCCGGGTGTGCCCGGAGCATTCCAAATGGCAACCCAATCACGGGTTCTGACCCAGACACGGTATTTGCCCGGTGCCAGATTGATCTTCGTGACGGCATCGGCAACTGGTACCCCGAGTCCGTGTGCCATCAGGAACGGTGATCCCATCTGATTCATGAATTGCGAATCGTGAACCCAGCCACCATAGTCCGCAAAATGCTCTGCTTCAAGCAACACGTCTGCCGCAACAAGCGGTGCTGCAAGCAAAAGGAAAAAAACAGCAAAAATGTTTCTCATCGTTTCTTAAGGGGTTAGAGTAAGCCTCATATCTCATTCATTCTTCAACGCGATACAGTTCCAATTCCCAAAGGCGGGCGATGTTGCTCGGTGTCTCAGTAATCAAGAGACGAAAAGAGCCACTTGTGACTTCGTCAAAACGCTTGCCAACATCAGCATCCAGGTTTTTTTCTGTTTTCGTTTCGGGAATATTGATCCATTGGTCGCCATCCTTTCTTTGCAGGACGAAAGCCGTAATCGGTTCCGTCAGCCCCACCCAACCGGACAGGATTCGAACGGCATTTGCCGACACCGGTTTGGTGAAACGTAATTCAACCCAGACAGGTTGATCAGCTGGTGTCACATCGCTGATCCAACGTTCGGCACCGCTCCCAAAATCAACCTTGCCGTCATTGATATACTTTGCGTCGTAACCGCCTTCTGTCCGTGTGCTGGAAACGGCAACTTTGGCATCGAGTGCAAGGTTTTTTCCCGCTTTCGGCAACCAGACAGGGGGAATCGGTTTCTTGATCGGGGCAGGAAGACTTGGTTGAGCATTGCTTGCGTATCTCTCCGGTTTCGGTCCGATACCCTTGTCCATCAGGGCTTTGAGTTCGCCAAGATGCTTTTGAAACACTCCTCGCGGTGTGGTCTCATGTTGCTTGCAGAGCGATGCTGCCATACCGACGACCTCGCCCATCATGCCAGTCGTCCGCATCACCCGAATCGTCCCCAAAGCGATGTGCGTGACACTGATGTTACGTCCCGCCATGAACAGGTTCTTTACGTTCTTGGAATAGAAACAGCGGTAGGGGATCGGATAGGGTTGAATCTTCTGGTGTACCGCAATCGTTCGGAATTCCTCGCCGGGGAAAAACCTCGAATTGTGCGATTCAGGATAATGCAAGTCAATCGTCCACGTCGTTGTCACGCTGGCATCAGGAAAAATTTCTTGCTGAACAATATCCTGCTCTTTGAGAACGATGTCCCCTACCAAACGTCGAGACTCTCGTTTGCCGCCCACGTAAGCCACCCAGCCGAGTTGGCGAGTTTCTGCCTTCACTCGCCAAGTGGAATCACTGTTATTCTTCATATAAGCCCAGTGTCCAAAAGCCGCACGGAGTCCATTGTCACGGACTCGTTCAAAATCCCAAATCTGATCGAGATTCATCCCGGTTTCCCAGTCCCATTCGCCGCCGAGTGCCGGACGCGCACTCTCCGCTGTAAATTGGTGTGCCCACGGAAGACTTGGAAACTCCGTCTTGATTGGGTTGCCGGCAGCATCCATTGCCGGTACGGAATACCACTGAACGGAAGTTCCCATCGTCATGTTGTCGCCAACGGTCGGGGCAGTTTTTTCGCCCGTTTCGGCTTGCGACTCCCTGCCCACCCGCCATTCAGCACCTGCAAGGAAGCCGAGATTGGCATCTCCCGTACAGTCGGCAAACATCGTCCCCACGTATTTCGTCTCTTCACCGGTTTCGATGTGCTTGCCGATGACCGACTTGATCGAGATCGAACCATCGTCATTTTTTTCCGTTTCGACGGCGATCATTCGAGAGCTGAGATACAGCGTGAGATTTTTCTCGGCAGTCACAACGGCAAGTTTTTTTTCGTCTTTATATTTTTCACCAGGTTCGGCGTTATGTCCGGTGGTTTGCGGATTCATGAGCGGATCAAGTTCGTGCACAAGATTGCCGAGGTTCGGATACGGCGGATAGCCCACACGACCAGAAAGACCCACACGGACTTCGGAACTGTTGTTTCCGCCGAGTACGGGTCGGTCATGGATCAGTGCAACTTTGCAACCGAGCCGAGCGGCACTGATTGCAGAACACATCCCGGCAATTCCTCCGCCGACGACCACAAAGTTGAATGGTCCCTCTTTGGCAACGGGCGCATCGGTCGCGTTTTCGGGCAGACCGAGTGCCTTGCGGCGAATCTTGTCGATGGCGGCTTTGTCGTCTGGCGGCGTGTAATTTCTATCTGTCGTGAAGAGAATCGCATCGAGCCGACCATTGAACCCGGTCAAGTCATGCAACGCGAGTGTCACTCTTGTCCCCACTCCCTCTGGGAGAGGGTGAGGGGGAAGAGGGCTAATCGTCACCGTCCCGCCGCTCTGCCAATTCCAGAGATTGCCTTCGGCGCCGAAGATCATATCGAGTTTTTTTCCGTTGACGCTCAACTGGAACTGACCGGGAGCATGCTCTGTTGTCCAAGGAGCGACCCAGTTCCGGGTGCGAATGAAGACGCGGTACTCGCCGGGTTTCGGAAAGACAACTTCGGTGTCGGCATCGGCAACTGGTTTGCCCATCCCGTGAGCCATCAGGATGGACGACCCCATGACATCGGTGAATTGTTGATCGACGACCCAGCCCCCTTTGTTCGTGAAAGATTCCGCTTCGACGAAGACCAGATCACCTTGCGCAACCGCGACGGAAACATACAGCAAAAGACAAACAACAAAAATTTGATTTCGCATAGCATCAAGGACATTTCCTGGCAACACGCCCCACGATTATAAAAACTTTCTCATGGCGCACAAGCACCATCGAGGCACGGAACATCAATTTCAAAACCGGCACTTGCCCATCGCGTCGGAGTTCCTCAGGGTGTCACCCGGCGCAGCATTTCTCTCACGGGTTTGCCGCAGTCGAATTTTGGGTCGTTGCCTTTCCTGGCAATCGTCATGCTTAATGGTGTCGTTCCCACATCGGTGTATTTTTTTTCGACCAGCGAAAAGACCGTCTCGATGAACGGCGTGAAGGATTCTTCACCAAATTCACCTTGACGCACCACCGTCTGCCCGGCTTGCTCGGAAACGACCTCCTCTTTGGAAAGAACGACCTGGTACTCCCCAGCCGGGGCACCCGCATAGAGTCCTTGGGTGAACAACTTGCCGGTGCCCGATGAATCCAGTTGAGCGAAGACCACCCACTTGAATGAAGGGTCAGTGGATGCCAAGGTGACCATGCCGCCATCGAGCGGTTGACCGTCTTGAGTCACCGTGATCGTACAGGGATAAAGCGGTGGCATGTCAGCCGGACGCTTCTGACCGCCACAGCCAGGCAGTAGGGTGATTGCCAGCAGTAAAGCCAATGATGTGTGAATAAAAGGACGAAATGTCATCAATTGTCTCCTGGTTAAAGTGCTTTGGATTCTCCCCCATTGATCGAGCCGTAGGCTCCCCAAATGCCATAAGGACTGTTATTGACGAGGTCCTGCACGGCTGTGGATGTACCAGCATCAATGGTATCCGTCACGAAACGAACGGAACCATCAAAAAGTGCGGCATTGACCCCCCCTGAATGAAAACTACTGGCAGAGTAAATTGCCCAGCCCTGCCCATTAGGAGTACTCGTGTTCGCCCCGCAATTGGGTGAATTCGGCGGAAGAACGGTTACGAATCCAGAAATGAAATATTCGCCGTATAACATACGTCGTCCACGCCCGCCAGAGGTGTTGCCGACCAATTCATTGGGATCGGCTGTAGAACGTTTTTGTAGGCACCATGCCGGTATTAGACCGGGAGTAGTCCCCGTTCCGCCCGTGATGGAGATACCACCGCGCACCCGTCGGTCAGCTACTGTTGCTTGATCTGTACCAACTTCAGTCATAGAAATTGCCGCCTCACTATACGCAACGGTGTTGGACGTGCCATCAGCAATTGATCCAAAATCATTCCAGACCAGAGGTGCGAATCCCCCTCGCCTGGTGCCCCTTACATATTCGGTACTGTTCCATGTATATTGCGGATCAGTATGGTATTCCTGCCGCTGGACAACGTCCCCGCGGCAACTCATCACATTGGTAAAAGTGGTCACGTATGTTGTGCTGTCTGGAGTGGTGATATGTGTTGCACTGGACTGTGCGTCGGAAGGGCAGACCAACACAGAAATCCTAGCCCCGTTCGTGGCGGCCCTTATCGAAGCATCGCTCAAGTAGATGTCGTTTGTAACTTCTCGCCGCCTGTTTTCAACGACGGAAAAAAGTGCTGCATTTTCGTAGAAAGGACATAACGCCAATTTGTCGCTCCACCAACTGGCATGCCCCGAAGTTGCAGCACCGATATAAGGTCGGGCGGCAGGAAAAGTACCGTGTGTGTCGTGATGATTATGCAACGCGATCCCGACTTGTTTGAAGTTATTGGAGCATTGCATCCGTCTTGCGGCTTCGCGGGCAGCCTGAACGGCGGGCAACAAGAGTGCGATGAGCATACCGATAATCGCAATGACAACGAGAAGTTCAACGAGAGTGAACGCTAGGGCACGCCGCAAATGCTTGCACACTAACGAGTTACGATGCCCCCCCCCCCCCCCAAGGGGGGAACCAAAAAAAGTGCCTTTCCCCCTCTTTTTGGTCCCTTATTTTTTCTTTTTTTTAAGGTAAAACAAAAAACGGGGA
>Ga0123353_10001786_pt1 | contig 26431 bp, 19 predicted proteins | sample TergutLab28metaG_3_FD_92763 | JGI IMG/M metagenome (GOLD analysis project Ga0123353, IMG submission 92763) | Labiotermes labralis P3 segment gut microbial communities from Petit-Saut dam, French Guiana - Lab288 P3 | ecosystem: Host-associated > Arthropoda: Insects > Digestive system > Gut ...
AAACTGCAACCGTATCGCATTGTTAGTCAAAGGAGAATTAAAGGGCGTTTTCACCCCCGCCGAGCTGTACGCGAACAGTCATTTGATTGAGGAAAACGGGCTTGAGATGCCCGCCGTATTCAGGATTGCGCGGGAGCTGAACAGGCGCGGGTATGTGCTTCGAGATATCAAAAACACGGTTGACCTTGTGGATAAAATAGCGGAGCAGTGGTCAGGGGTCAGTGGTCAGGGGTCAGGGATGGTTGGCGTTAGCTCTATTTGTCATTCTGAGCGAAGCGAAGAATCTTTGCCCTATGCGGATAAGATCCTTCGCTGCGCTCAGGATGACAATGAAAAAAATCAAACCGACAATAAAGACGCCCATAGTGTTCGCGACGAATTCGTTGACAGTAAAGGAAATGTTGACAGGGGGTTGACAAATAATATTAATCTTACGGTGAGCGCGAATTTTACCGATAAGGCAAACCTAACGGACAAAGCGACAAAGGGGGATGACACAAATGCGTGACGTTTCCTTCGGTCAGTATTATCCCGTAAAGTCCGTTAAAATCGCGGAGCAGTGGTCAGTGGTCAGTGGTCAGTGGTCAGTGAAGGATAAATTTAATGAGGGGGATGACACAAATGCGTGACGTTTCCTTCGGCCAATATTATCCCGTCAAGTCCGTCGTGCACCGCTGTGACCCCCGCGTCAAATTGCTGATTGCCATCGGATATATCGTCATGCTGTTTTTTATCCCCACTATTTCGCGCTATCAAGAGCGCGGCGGCACGGTGAACGGCTACCTTTTGACGGCGGGGATAAGCTACGTTGCTATACTTTTATTCATTCTGACCGCCATTTTTTTAAGCCGCGTGCCGCTGCTGAAGGTTTTAAAAAGCGTGCGAGCAATACTTTTCATCGTCGTTTTTATGACTATAATTTCTATGCTTTTTTACGCCGCCGCCGAGGATATGCCAAGCATAATCTTGGCGAAATGGTGGATTTTTACCATTTCGGTCGAGGGCATAATCAACGCCGTGGCAATGACTTTACGTATAGTGTTTTTGGTGCTTGGCCCCGCGCTTTTGACTTTGACTACTACACCCGTCGAGCTGACGGACGGGCTGGAAAGCCTTTTGACGCCTTTGAAGTGGATTCGCCTTCCCGTCCACGAGTTTGCCATAATTATGAGTATCGCGCTGCGCCTTATTCCCACTTTGATAGAGGAAACGGGCAAAATCATGAACGCGCAAAAGGCGAGGTGCGCGGACTTTGACAGCCGCAATTTGTTCAAGAAGGCGAAGGCGCTTATGCCCGTCTTGATACCGCTGTTTGTATCATCCTTCCGCCGCGCCGACGAACTTGCCGATGCAATGGACAGCAGGTGTTACAGAGGGGCGAAGGAGAGGACGCGCATGAAAAAGCTGCGGTTCGGGCTTAGGGATGTGTTTTGTTTTTTGGCGTTTGCGGCGGTTTTTTTCGGGATTTTAATGATTAGATACGAGTGGTTCGGTGTAACGGGGATGGTGCTGGGAGTCTTTTTTTAATGTGCAATGCTCAATGCGCAATGCTCAATGGCGGTCGTATTTTTTTGAGCGTATCAATGCTTAACATTCGGGGCACATCACTAAAATTTGCCCTTCATTGAGCATTGAGCATTGCGCATTGAGCATTCTTCGAGAGGTGCTATTTGTGCGATACAAACTACAAATCCAATACGACGGCACTCCCTTTTGCGGCTGGCAAATACAGCCTAACCGGAAAAGCGTGCAGGGCGAAATCACCGCCGCCGCAAAATCGCTGACGGGCGAGGATATCAACCTTGTCGGGTGCGGCAGGACGGACACGGGCGTCCACGCGCTTAACCAGGCAGCCCATTTTGATTTGACAAAGCCGTTTGAGCTCAAAAAACTGGCGGCGGGGCTGAATTTTTATCTTCCGCCCGCCATTCGCATTGTTAAGGCGGAGGCGGCGGAAGATAATTTTAACGCACGCTTTGACGCGAAACGCAAGACCTATACTTATCTGATGTACGAGGCGGAGGCCGACAATCCTTTGCTGCAAAACCGCGCGTTAAGAATAAACGGGCTTGATATTAAGGCTATGCGTGCGGCGGCGGGCGAATTTGTAGGTATACACGATTTTTTACCCTTTATGAGTAGCGGGAGCGACGTCAAAACCACAGTTCGTGAGATTTTTTCCTGCCGTTTTTTTAAAAAATGGGAGTTTTACACGCTGGAGATAACCGCAAACGGATTTTTATACAACATGGTGCGCAAAATCGTCGGTTTTTTGATTGCGATCGGGCAAGGGAAAAGGAATAAAGAAGAAATCCTGCAAATCCTGGGCGGCAGCGGTTTTGTCAAGGAAATCGCGCCGCCGTACGGGTTATATTTGAAGGACGTGCAGTATTGAGGGGTCAGGGGAGAGTGCGGAGAGTGGGGAGTAGAGTATTGCGAGATTTAATAAAAAATTAAGCCTTGTTGTGTGCTGATTCATTGTACGCTGAAATTAGACCTTTACTCTACTCTCCACTCTCCACACTCATCTAACCCTGCCGCCTCTTTGTCTTTTTAAAGGTGAGAGGTTAAGCGATTTGTGTTGCTTTATGATAGCAAATTAAAACTTTTTTCCCCGACAGTTTTATCGCTTGAATAATATACTAATGATGTGGTACAATGCAACATATATGTAATTTTTACCGCCGTTGCGCAGGCTTTTCCGTTATAACTTGACGCAGGCGGCGGTAAACTACCTATAACCGGCTTATCCTCTTTGCTAGCTGTGAACGTCGGTTTCTGCAAGTTTTTGACGGCAAATCACCTCAAAAAGGGCAAGGACAGCCCCCAAAACTGTCCAAAAGGAGAAAAGGAATGAAAAAGTTTTCCAAACTGATAGTCTTGCTGCTTATGTTTGCCGCGCTCGCGCTGGCGGCGGCGGCGTGCGGCCCTACGGGCTTCGCGTTCTCGCCAGAAGACCCGCCCAAGCTGGTATATCTCGAAGGGCAGTCACTTGAACTTTCAAGCGGCAAATTGACCGTAAAATACGGCAGCAAAACCGAAGAAATCGACCTTTCCGACCCGGGCGTGACTATTACGGGTTATGACAGAAACAAGGTCGGCGAGCAGGAGTTGACGCTTACATACAAGAACAAGACCTTTAAATTCACCGTCACCGTCAATCAGCGCTTAGTGGTCGTAGGCCACACTTCCGAGTATTTTGTGGGTGAAACATTTGACCGCAGTAAGGGCTATTTGTTCGTTAAAAACTTCGACGGCACGCAAACTGCGGATATACCCCTGACCAGCTCCGACGTGACCATAGAATTCAATTCCTCCGCCTCGGGCAAGGGACAGACTGCGACGGCGAAGTATCAAAATTTTACGGGCGCCTTTAAGGTCGATGTGTACGACGTCGTATCCGCAGAGCTTACCGTCCCCACCAAAACAACTTACGACAGCCACGAGACGGTCTTTAACGCTACCGGCGGTTATCTGACCTTTACGGGTGCGGAAAACAAGGTGAAGCTTATACCTCTCAGCAGCGCGGAGGTGACCGGCCTTAATCCAGGCGCCGCCACCATCGCCAATAGGGGAGACGCAAACGCGCTTACGCAAACCCTCACCGCCAAATACTTAGGCAGAGAGTTTAATTTTGACATAAAGGTCAGATTCAGCGACGTTTCGCTTATAAAGCTTAGGGCGTCGTCACACGCGACAGAGGGCTTGGGCGGACTTAACTGGACGGGCAGCACCCAGCCGACGTTCACCGAAACCCAAGGCGGCTGGGCGGTAGAGGCGATGTGGCTGTATTACGGACTGACCACCTCCAACAAAAACCTTATCACGGACGCGGAGAAGGTTGTTCTTATGCGCCCCGCCGCAGTGCACGGCTTGAAACAGTGGAAAACGGCGATAACAAGCTTTGAGAAAACCATTGTCATCTACGGCGATCAAAAATTTATAACAGGCGAAAGCTATAATTACGCCGTGGACGTTTGCGATATGCTGACAAACGAGGCCCATCCCGCAAACGTAGCGGGCAAAGCTTTGGCAGAAATAAAGAGCGACTTTCCCGGATATACTCTTTATGGGAGTATCAGTGTGGACGGATACTTAAGCGAAGCGTACTATGTATTCGATTTGCTGACGGTTGATGAACGCATCGATATTAAAGGCGTCTTGACGTTTGGGATAGGTGCGTACGATATGCTTAAGGTTGTCCCCTCGACTTGGACTCCCGCAAATCTGACAAGCCATGCGGACGCTATTGTCGCGGCATACGATTTTATCGTCGGCAATCAATACAACGATGTGCGTGTTATTTTTGACGCGGTAACAAGATGGCGCAAAGCGGAGACGGGCAAGGCGGATTATTTTGATATTATCTACTGGTACTATCTTTATTCACCGCGCCGTCCGGGTCTTACCCAACCGCAGATTGACACCGCTCTCAACACCCTTAAATATATATGCCTTCCTGGACCGCTTGAGGGGTTGTACTCCAACATTATTCAGGCTATGATAGAGATGGAACAAATCAGTCAGCCCCAGCTTTATGATGCCACAATTTTTATGATGAGCTATATTACGGCGTGGCGGCTTGTGGACGAAATTGTCGCAGCCGCAAGCACCAACCCCCTGTATGTCGAGCTTTTTGAAAAGCTGGGATTTACCGGCTTTACGCTGGACTTGCAGGGCAATGAAGTTGAGGTGGGCTTTGATTACTTGCTGGATTATATAGAGTCTTATCCGGGCGGCTTGTTGTTTATCGCCGGCGCGCTTGTTGACGACGATATGTTTTATGAGGTTTGGGGCATGTATGTCGATATTATAGCTCAATACTTCGCCGACGCCGAATATCCGTACAGCGAGAAATTTGCCGAAGAAATAGACGCCCTTTTAAGGACAATCGTGGCGATGCCGCCCCAGTGGCAGTTTAGCTTTTTTGCGTCGACAAACGCCAATTATATAGCCTATTGTCTCCAAGTAGAGCCGATCCTTGCCTTGGACCCCGGATCGAGTTATCTTGGGATTATCATTTACAATTACTACTACGACGTACTCGGCGATGACGGTTTTGAGGTTTTTTTAAGCCTTATAGTAGCTATGGAAGTTTATCCGCTATACCTGATGGATGAGTTTGGTCTTGTTGTCGAGGATTTTTATCAGTTTATGGATAGCAACAACATTAACCTCGTCGGAGCTATGGTTCTTTATGCGGGCTTGAGCCCCGCGGATAAGGCGGTGTTTGACCAGCATTTGGGCTTTTTGTACACAAAGTGCGTGAATTACTATAACAACTGCAAGAATCCGCCTTCGGTTACACTGGGGACGTGGGCGGCGCGTTTCACCGAATTAACAACGGCTTTCGGGCATATAGACCGCGCTTTCGATTGGATGGTAACGGCAATAAATGCGGGCACTACTTATCCCCCGTACACCGCGTATTTATCGGCGGTCGCAGCGGCTAAGCGCATAGCGCAAAAAATTATCAACGAAGCCCCCGCCGATATTTTGGAATACTACTATACCCGGACGACTCATCACAGCAGATTGATTTTCTATTGCGTAGATTATTATTGGTTCTTGAACAATTATTATGGGATAAATTCGGACGAAATCTTTTATTTTTATTGGGCATTTTATACGCCCGACCTTGAATCGTTTTTAGCGGACGCCTTCAACGCGATTTTCCATCACCGTTACACGACGATTACGGGTCAGAGCGTTGCTGCCGATATTACTAAGGCGACCGCCGCCATGAAGTCCTTCCGCGAGCTTGAAATGATGGACAAGATTATATTCCTGTATATTTTAGATTATCAATATAAAGACTATCGTTCTGGAATATTCAGGGTTTTAAGCACTGTTTCCGGCGTGACCAACAACATTATAAGAATCCAGAACGGTAACACCAGCAATCCGACCTTTACCGGAATAGCCGTGACGCTGTTTGATTTTGAATTGGCATATATCGAATATATAAACAGTGTGCAAGGGGCCGCGGACCGTGGCAGGCTTACCACCGCCAGAAACGCGCTGGTGAATGCGTATAACTCGCTTACGACCGGCGAGAAGACGTTTTTTGATACGTATTTGGGTGATATGTACCATTACTACCTTGACGCGTACACGGACTTGGGAATATAGTTGCGGCGCCTGCGTTAGAGGATTGTGAAGTAAAGGATTGCGAAGTTGGACGGTTGTATTGAACGAAAAATAATTGAGGGCGGCGGGCTTTCGCTACCCTCAATTTTTTTGTGACTGTAGGGGCGGCCCTGGCCGTCCGCCAATGGTGTTCCGTAGGGGCGGCCCGCCGGCCGTCCGCCGGCATGGTTTGTCGCAGGGTGCGTCGGGGCGCCGCACCCTGCGATTTACCCGGTGTGCCATTTGCGGCATACCCGTCCGTCAGTCCTACGATACTCCCCGGCCTATGTCGAAAAACTCACTTGCCCGCACGGTAACAAACAAATCCACGCCATCCCCGTCCTCTTTGGCGGCAAGGTCGATATCCGTCACGTCCATATACTGCTTTAAAAGCTTGTTTAAATCGCTTTTGAGCGCCTTTAAAAATACGACGGAGCATCCGCCGCCCGCGCCCACGTTTTCCTTAAGCCTGTCCATTATTAAGTTGCTGTTCGCCTTCATGTTTGCTCCTTTTTTGAGGTATAAGGTATTAGTTATCAGTTATTAGGTAATTGTCAGATTAATTAAATCCACCCGCCATTAAGCATTAAGAATTGCACATTGCGCATTAATAACCTTCCATTACCTGCTACGAAGCAAGACCACGAATACTTCTTTGAAAGGTCTTATAATTGATGCCTTGCACCTGATATCTGCCACCTACCCGCTTCGCTTCGCCGCCCTTTTCAGCCGCCCGAAAAACCCCCGGTATTTTTTTGTAGCGTCGTAAATAATTTCCGACCCGTACAAAATATTTTTCGCGAGTATCATTGTCGCCTTGTACCCGTCGTTGCTTTTTGGCAATGCCTTGCCCGTGTTGCCGTATATGCCCACCGCGTCGTCGTCGGGAACAACCCCGGCTAAGGGCGCGGAAATCAGCCCTTTTACGTCTGCGGGCGCGACCATATCGGCTGAGAGTACCAAATCCCCCCGCACGCGGTTAAGCACCAAAAGCGGCTTAATTTTATACGTTTTTAAAATCGCGACCACTTTGTCGGCGTCTTTTAGGGCGGAAACGTGCGGTGTCGTCACCACCAGCGCCTCGTCGGCCGCGGTGACGGCGCGGTGAAAGCCCACCTCGATACCCGCCGGGCAGTCAAGGAGGCAAAAATCAAAGCCGGCAAGGGTGTCGATAAGCCCGCGTAAGGCTGCGGCGGAAATGTTAGAATCGTCATAGGTATGCGCCGAGGGCAGGACGTAAACGCCGGGCACGACGTCCTCGACAATAGCCTGCTTCAGTCTGCAGCGCCCGGCTAACACATCCACAATATCGAACACTACTTTTTTTTCGATGTTAAGCGCGACGTCAAGGTTGTTAAGCCCCATGTCCGTGTCGATAAGCAGTACGCGCCGACCCAAAATCCCCAGCATCCTGCCCAAATTGGCCGTAATTGTGGTCTTGCCCACCCCGCCCTTGCCCGATGTTACAACTATCGCTCTTGCCATTAGGTGTTTCCCCGTTTTAGAACAGCGAATACATACTCTTGCTCCGTAGCTTAAAGCGCATTTGTAGCAAACTGTTCGGGTACATTATACCGCGCGAAAAGCGGCGTTTAACGGAACAATTTGTTGTTTTATGGGGGGCTATGGCAGAGGTGAAAAGGCGGGGCAGTCCGGTTAAACCTTTAGGAAATCAAAAAGCTTTTCCGTTGTTTCCTCGCCGATAAAATGCTCTATTTTGCAGGCGTCGATTTCGGCGTTTTTGGGCGAAACCCCCAGCACCTTTATCAGTAGCATACGGATTGCCTTGTGCTTTTTTTGCACCGCCCGTGCCGCCGCCGTCCCTTTTTCGGTCAGCGTAACCGCGCCGTAGCTTTCTTTTTTAATATACCCTTGTTCCGCCAAAGCCTGCATAGCCTTAAACGTACTTGGCTTTGAGACCCCCAGCGCTTTTGCAATATCGGCGGAGTGCGCGTGGTCGTCTTTCTCTAAAAGATTATAAATCGTCTCTAAATAATCCTCGCCGCTTTTTTGTATCGTTTTCATTGCTTCTTCTCCGTTTGGCAACTATTTTTATCCTTACAACATTTATCCTTACAGCCTTTGCAGTCGCCGCAACCCGCCGCTCGGCCTCCGCTTTTTCGCTTTTTTACCGCGTAATAAATGCAAAGGGCGAAAATTCCCGTGACGGCGAACCCCGCCAAAATTGATATGCAAAGCGTCCTGTCGTATGCCCACAAATTACCCGCCTGATTGATTACAAGCGCGACAACATACGCGGCGGCGGTCTGAAAGCCTATCGCCAAAAACATCCATTTTACGCCCCCCATTTCCTTTTTCGTCGCCGCTATCGCCGCCACGCATGGTGCGGACAGGAGTATAAACGCCATAAAAGCGTAAGCCGCCTGCGGGGTAAAAAGTCCGTTAAGCGCGGAGCCTAAGCTCTCTCCCTCTCCCAAAATTATGCCGAAAGTTGCCACCACTGTTTCCTTGGCGAAAAAGCCGCTTATCACCGCTATAGCCGACTGCCAGTTGCCGAAGCCGAGCGGCGCGAATATCCATGAAATACCTCCGCCTATCGCCGCAAGCATACTATTTTCTATATCTACCGGTTGAAAACCGAAGTTAAAGCTTTGTAAAACCCATAGGATAATCGCCGCGGGCACGATTATCACCCCCGCTCTTATCAAAAAGCCCCGCACCTTTTCCCATATCTCGGACAGTGTATTTCTGAATTTTGGCAGGCGGTAATGCGGCAATTCTAAGACAAAGGGATTGTCCTCCCTTTTTCGCCGCCGTAACGTTTTTAACAGCAAGCCTCCGATTATCACCATGGCTATTCCCAAAAAGTACATCGAAGGCGCAACGAAAACGTTATTCGGAAACAGTGCGCCCGCCATCATTGCGAATACGGGTAGCTTCGCGCTGCACGGTATAAACGGCGTAAGCATAACCGTCGCCCTTTTTTCCGCGCTCCCCTCGACCGTTTTTGCGCTCATAATGGCAGGAACGGTGCAGCCGCACCCTATGATCATGGGAATAAACGACTTTCCGGACAGGCCCAGTTTTTTAAACAATCTGTCCATAATCACCGCGACCCGCGCCATATAGCCGCAGGATTCTAAAAACGTAATAAATATAAACAGTACGACGATTTGCGGGATAAATGCCAGCACCATGCCGACGCCGCGTATTATCCCGTCTGCCGCTAATGACGAAACCCACGCCGCCGCTCCCGCATTTGTTAAGCCCGCCCGGACATTTGCCCCTATCAAATCAAAAAACAACCGCTCTAACGCCCTTGTCGACAGCCTGCCCACGGTTTGTACGGACACAAAGTACATAACAAATATCACGGCGGCGAAGATGGGAAAAGCCAGCCACCTGTTTAGGACGATTTTGTCTATGGCAGACGTTATTTTTTTTATTCTGGAGGTGGATTTGACCCTGAATAAGTCGATTTTTGAGGCTATGTAATTATAGCGGAATTCTGTTTTTTCCTCGTCCGTTTCACCTTCGGCAACAAATATTTCGGGCTTGCCGCTTTTCGCAGCCTTGACCGCCTTGTCCATAAGCGGCTTTAAGTTCCGCCGTCTTTTGGCGGAAATAAAAATCACGGGCGCTCTCATTTCTCTTTCGATAGCCGCCGTGTCAAGTGTCAGCCCGTGCGCATTTAGTTCGTCTTCCATATTAAGGGCAAGGATTACGGGGATACCCGTCCCCAAAAGCTGAAGCGAAAGCACCAGCCCGCGCTCTAAGTTCGCGCTGTCCAATACGTTTATTATCGCGTCGGGTTTTCCGTTAAGCAAATAATTTCGAGCCGCCCTTTCGTCGTCCGAAACGGGATTGAGCGAATATATGCCCGGCAGGTCGATAAGCTCGACGCTTTTGTCGGCAAAATACCGCCCCTCTTTTTTCTCGACCGTCACGCCCGGCCAATTCCCTATTTTTTGCTTTAATTTGGTCAATCCGTTAAACAGCGTCGTTTTGCCGCTGTTCGGATTGCCCGCAAGCGCAATCCTCATGCCGCGCCTCCTAACTTGTGGTAAAAATTTCGAAGTATTTTTGTCACCTACATAATAAGAACGCTTTGTGCGTCCTTTTTCCGTATCGCTATTTCACAGTCGTTGATTTCGATAATCATAGGATCGCCCAAGGGAGCGTAGCCCCTTATGGTCAGTTTTGCCCCTCTGATAATACCCAAATCTATCAGCCTTTGCCGGCATGTCCCTTGGCAGGTCAGGTCAGCGACCACTGCTTCCGCGCCTTTTTTCATTTGTGTCAACGGCATCATAACCATGTCCTCTTAAAAAGTTAGCCTATACTAACTTTTTATAGTATAGCAGTTACATTTTTATTTGTCAACGCTTTTTTGGGGGTAGTATTGTGAAGACGCGCTGAATTTCAAGGCTTGGGAAACAGGTTTAATATTTATGCTATGGTAATAGCGTATTTTCGATGATTCCGACCGTATGAGAGGCATACCCCGCGGCTTGCCACTGAAAATGTTCCAAGAGCGCGCGAATCCATAAGCTCTGCCCTTATGGTAAGTATCGATCAATTTTTGTGTCTGACCGTGCATTTTGGCATTGGATAGGGAGGAAACGGCAAAAGCCGGGCAGTTAAGGCAAAATGAAACGGATAAGTAAAATGCTTGACATAACCTTTATATTTTTTATAAAATAAGAACAAAAAAGGAAAGGCAGGGGATTGTCACCATAAGCTTGGATAGTTTTGAATGCGACAAATTTGATTCCGACCGCAAAAAGCGCGTATCCCGCAACTTGCCACGAAAAGCACGCCAAGGGCACGCGGGTTCATGAGTTCCGCCATTATAGTAGATACCAGTCATTTTATAACCTACATTTTGAATTTTATGGGCGCATCGATACTATTTTGCTTGTGTTTTAAGACGAAATGTATTATAATAAATCGCGCTTGTTTCTCGGTAACCTTTTATCCGGAGTCTTTGTAAAAAACTTGTTAAAAAACTTAGTTTCGCGCTGCTATAGCTCAGCCGGTAGAGCACGTCCTTGGTAAGGACGAGGCCACGCGTTCAAATCGCGTTAGCAGCTCCAAAAACCACAATGTATTGTGGTTTTTTTCATATATTTGGCACTAGTACCACAAGAGCAAAATTGAGCTTAATGTCACAATGACATTAAAAGAAATGAGCCAATCAAAATGGCATTACCAAATAAGAAAAGGTTTGATAGAGATTTTTTTGGCAAGCCTTTTATAAAAAATTACATTTCGTTGACAATATGATTGCCCCTATTACGGTCACTTGTGGCCAAACCCGGCGCCGCCCGCGAACCATTCCGGCGTCCGTCACGATAGGCGGCCTGCAAAGGCCCGTGGCGGTAATCGGGCAGAAAGCGCTTAGTAACTGCGACGCCTTGGAGGACATAACAATCCCCGAGGGCGTCACGACAATCGAGGAGCGGGCGTTTTACAACTGCGGGGGGATAACGAGTATCTATATTCCCGCGTCTGTCGCAAGCATAGCGGTGGACGACAGGATAAACATGATGTACTGGGGGTTTGGCGCCTCTGCCTTTGCCGGCTGCGTGGGCTTAGCGGAGATTGTGGTTGACGGCGGCAATATAGATTACTATGATGCGGGCGGGATATTGTATGACGCGTCAACGGACGAGCCCGTATGTATTCCCTTGGGCATAAGCGGGCATAAATTTATCGCTGACGGAGTGACCTCTATCCCCAGTTACTTTTTTAAGGGGCGGGTGGGGCTGACGGGGGTGACAATCCCAAGCAGCGTCACAAGCATAGGCGACGGTGCGTTTGAGGGGTGCGTAAACCTTACAAGCGTGACTATATCGTCCGGCACTGTGAGCATAGGCGAGGGGGCGTTTGAGGGGTGCAGCAAATTGACCGACATCATTCTGCCATCCTCCCTCATAAGCATCGGGAACAACGCGTTTTATGACTGCGGCGCGCTTACAAGCATCATTCTTCCCTCCTCCGTCACTTCCATCGGGGACAATGCGTTTTATGACACAGCCCTCACCACGGTATACTACTGTGGGGACGGGACGGAGTTTGGGTACATAGCGGTGGGGACGGGCAACGACGAATTAATATACGCGGACGTGTATTATTACTCCGAGACGCGGCCGGCGGCGGGCGCGTACGGGTATTGGTATTACGACTCTACGACAATGGCGGGAATTAAAATTTTGTAAAGAATCGGTTGACTTTGACCGATTTTTTTAATATAATTGTAATACCACAAATAAAGGGAGGAATTTTAACCATGAATAAGGGATTTATAGCGAACAATGTTAAGAAGTTTGTTTGCTTGGGGATAGCGTGCGTAATGCTGTTCTCATTGGTCGGGCTGTCGGGGTGCGGGGTGAGCGATTTGCGCAGTCAGATTGACGGCCTGCGGGATTTGATGCAGGAGCAGGAGGGGCGCATAGCCGAGCTTGAGGGCGAGAACGGGGCGCTGAGGGCGAGCGAGCTTGCCTTGTATAAACGGGTGGCGAAGCTGGAGCTTGAAGGGTACGCCGCCGCTTTGGGCGAGGCGAATTACTTTGCGCAGGACTGGGCGGAGATTGTCAGCATTGTCGCGGAGGGTAAGGAAGCGATTGACGCGGCGGAGGATAAGGCGGGGGTGGACCTGGCGTTAGCGGCGGCGAAGGCGGCGATTGACGAGGTTTTGCCGTATCGTGCCGAGGTCGTGGTCGGGGATTTTAAGCTGATTGTGAGCGTGGACAAGACGAGCGCGAGCGTGGGGGACGAGATTGCGGTGACCGCGACGCTTAAAAATTTGAGCGGGCGGGACTTGGATATTTTGTTTTTGGACTTTGTCAATTATTATCCGAATTATGACCCGCAGCAGGTTGATAAAATTGAAAATCTGGTAATCACCTCATTTTGGGGAGGTTTGAATGAACCTTGGTTTGAACCCTCTTGTGTATTTTTTGAGAAGGATACGGAAATCACGGTGACACGCTTGCACGAAGTTAGAGAACCTGTATTTCAACTTAGTGAGGGAGTATGGGCTTTAGCGAGATTTTATTTTGGTACCGACAGGAGCGAGCAATATCATACGCAACATGGGCGTGAAGAAATTTTTATAGGGGCTTGCGTCAAAATCAATTTCATATAAAACAATTTTTAAGGAGGAAAAACACATGAAAAAGAAACTCTTTTTGCTATTCACCATAGCAATACTTGTCATCACGGGTTTTAGCCTAACCTTAGGCACAAGCCCGACAGCCGCTTTTGCGGCGGGGAGCACCACTCTCAATTTTGATCCCGCCTGCGCGGGGGACAGAATTATAAGGACGTACCCGACTCCTCAGGGAGGAGGAACAATAGCCGCCCCCGCGATGTGCAACACAACCGGCAGATTGGGGGTTTTAACAAACGAGCACGTCATAGAATATGGTAACGCGGCTTTGTTAAGCCATATGCAGCATAAGGATTTTAACCTGAGCGTAACTGCCCATATGGGAGGCGGATTTGACCCGGATTTCAGATGGGAAAACAGTACGCCGAACACAACGGCAACCGTCGACGCCGCTTTTGTACCGTTTGCCGATGGGGACGCATGGGATTTTTTGCCGCATTCTAGATATATGGAGAATATTCCTCGTCAAGAATATGGAGTTTTATATAATGTAAGGCTGGGCGTTAGTAATATTAAGGATTATATTGCAGAAGCAAAGGTAGAATACGACACTAACGGCACTAACAACATAGTTAAAGTCGGTCAATATACAAACGAAACTTTAGGGCATATAACGGCGACGTCCGTTAATTATTCGGGCAAAACGGATTGTTTTACTTATTCTAATGCCCACCAAGGCGGCGACAGCGGCGGTCCCGTGTATTATAAGACCAAAGATGAAAACAACGTCGACGTTTATTATCTTATAGGGATACATATGGGAAATTACAGTAATGGAGACGGTGTCGCCTGCCGCATTCAGAACGTAATAAACACTCTTAACGTGACGCCCGTCACAAACGACATGTTCCTCACCTCCGACATCACCAGCACATATCTTCAGCTTGACGGCATACACAGCGATTTTAACATACTTAACGGGCGGCTGACCGTGCCGGAGCGGATGATTACCTCCACAAAGATCGTAAGAAAAATCGCGGCGAATGCCTTTTCCGCTCTTACCCAAATGACAAGCGTATCCATTCCGGCGCTTGTGGATTACATAGACCCCACGGCGTTTGACGGGTGCGAAAGCCTTAAAAGCATAACATTTATACAGAACGCGTACAGTCAGGATTACTTCAGCAAGGACGGGATATTGTACGACAAATACAACAATATCGTCCACGTGCCGGAGGCTATAGAGGGCGACATAGAGATACCGAGCGGGGTCACGAGCATACCCGCGGGGGCATTCCTTGGCCGCGCCAACTTCGGCGGGCTCACCCTGCCGGACACGCTGACGGACATAGGGGACTACGCGTTTTTGGGGGCGAAGGGCTTACAATACAACACCATTACATACAACGTGCAAACCCCGGCGGAAATCAACGCGACAACCTTTGCTGGCCTTGACAGAAGCAAGATTTATGTCAAGATACCGGCGGGAAGGCAGGGGGCGTTTGAGGCGCAGGGGTGGACGGGCTTCACATTCGTTCAGCCCGGCGAGGAGATAGTGGACGGCGCGCGCTATGTCTTGTTAGGAGCGGGTACGCCAAGCCCCACGGCGACTTTGACGCAGTTTTACGGCGGCATAAGCTCGCTTACCATTCCCGCGACTGTGCCGATTGACGGGACAAGCGAAATCATTTAAACGCCCGACAAATTGGTTGATTTTGTCGGGTTTTTATTATATAATATAAGGAAATAAAAAAAAGAAAATAAAATGGAGGTTTTTTATTATGGTTAAGGGATTAGTGAACAAAAGCTTTGTCAGGAAGTTTGTTTGTTTGGCGGTGGCGGCGGTAATGCTGTTCTCGCTGATGGGTCTGTCGGGGTGCGTCGACATAGCCGGGCTTAAAGGGCAGCTTCTTGAGCTGCAAAAAGAGGCGGCGCAACTGAAACTGGACATTTATGTCCTTGAGAAGGGCGAGGATAATTACTTTGCCGAGGAGTGGACGGACGTGCTGGGCTTTGCCGCCACGGGCAGGGGGTGGATTGACACCGCCGCTGACAAGGCGGGAGTGGACAACGCGCTTAATACGGCAAAAATCAAGATAGACTGGGTGAAAACCAAGGAGGAGTGCATGGGGGCGTTTTATACCCTGCAAGAGGCATACGACGAGGGCTTTTTGACGGTAAATGACCTCAAAAGTATTGCGTACTATCATCATGAGGGTAAGGTATGGCTGACCGACGGAGAAAACGTGTGGGAGGACGAGGAGTTTGTACCATTGCCGAAAAAACCCGAGACTTTGAGCGCGGAAACGAGGAAAAACATCAAAGAACTTGAGGCACGCAACATGAATGTAGAAGAGAATATCGGGTATTTTATAATCCGTCGTAATGTGAAAGTCGATGATCTTATGATCGAAAAATATTACGGCACCTATAACGGTTGCATAGCTTTAAAAATACTTCTTTGGGATCTGAATGATTTAGATTATGTACTAGAACCATGGACTGATGAGATTGCTGGGATAGTATTCGATTATTCCAGCGAAAAAAGTGACGGAATCAGAATTTGGAAGCAATAAAACAAAAATAAAAACAATATAAAAACTAAAAAACAAAAGGAGAACGATTATGATGTCAAATCAGAAAAGCAATCGAGACATTGCTTCCGTTTGTCGCAGGAAAAAACATAAAACAAAAAAACGCTTATGCCTATTGGCTGTTTTGAGCGTATGTATAGTCACAAGCTTTTTTGCACATACATTTTTAGGCGTCTATGGTGCGGAAACCGCCCAACAAACGCAAAACAGTGAAATTGGTTTTGAAAGGCATATCCCTACGCTTGAGGATAATTTTGCGGATAATACGGTTATCGTCACGTTAAAGAAAAGCCACAGCGACGTAAACCGCGTTCATAACCTTAAATCTTTTAAAGCCGCAAGCAATAGATTGGGTAAAGCCGTGGTCTTAAAATCCGTCGAGGATTTGACATACATAACAAACCCGTCCGCTATCATAGATAGAGCGAATTTTTCCCAGATATTAGCCGTCACGTTAAGGGATAATTCCAAGGCGGGAGTTCTAAAAGCTATCGAGGAAATAGAAAAATTAGACATGGTGCTGGCCGCCGAGCCCGCGTATAACTATGTCGCGGTAGATAACAGCGAAATATGGACGCCGGACGACGAGTTATTCAGCCAGCAGTGGGCTTTGGGGGGAGAAAACACGTGCGGAATACGGGCGGAGCAGGCTTGGGCAATCACAAGAGGGACTGCAGAACCGAGGATTAGGGTGGGCTTATTTGAAGATGGGATACAGAGAGAAATCATTCAGCAAGGAAACACAATACAGGAAAACCATTCGGATTTGCCCGCGATAGAAATCGTACCAGGCATGCAAAACAGTCTTATAAACAATCACGGCACGCATGTCGGAGGCATAATAGGCGCGGTTGCTAACAATGAAACAGGGATTGCGGGCATAGCCGACGTCGATTTGGTACTGCTTGACAAGGGTTCCTCTACCCAAGGCTTTGCCACCCCGGCTTATTACGAATTTCTTACAAGCCTTACCTGGGCAATAAGTAATGGCGTTAAGATAATTAACGCCAGTTTTAGTTTTAAGCTTAAAGATGATGACGATGACATAAGCGCTTATGCACCGGCGGCGGCTTACCAAGTGACTGCTATCCAAAATTTTGGAAATAGCGGCGGTTTGCTTGTGACAAGCGCGGGAAACAACGGAATAAATACGGATACTACCCCAATATTTCCGGGCGGATATGGCGACGCAACCAAGTATCCTAATATCGATAACGTGATTACGGTCGGCGCTATAAATCAAGTCGGCACCCGTTGGACAAACTCTAATAACGGTTCTAATGTTGGTCAAAACAGCGTACATATTTTTGCTCCGGGGGGCAGTATTTTAAGCACTCTTGCTAATAGTACATACGGTCTTATGAGCGGCACATCTATGGCTTCGCCCCACGTGGCAGGCGTAGCGGCCTTAATGAGAGCCGTTAATCCAAACCTCACTCCCGGTCAAATTAGAGATATAATCATAGACACCGCGGACATTGACGCGGGCGCGCCCTTAAACGGGCTTTGCGCGGCAGGCGGTCGGCTTAACGCATTTAAAGCGGTAAAAAGGGCGGCAAGCGGCTTTGTGATAACAAACAATGTTTTGACGGGCTTTGTCCCGCCCCTGCACTTTAACGGCCATGTGCAGATTCCCGACAGTGTGACCGCCATTGGCGCAAACGCTTTCCAAAACTGTAACAGCCTGAAGAGCGTATACATACCCCTTTCCGTCGCGACCGTGGGGGAGCTTGCGTTCAATGGGTGCGATAGTGCGGTTATATACGCGGAGGCGTCAAAAAGTTATGCCGACGCAAACTGGCACGCAAATTGGCTTTTCGAGATTCCGCTGTATTGGCCTCCGTCGCTTCCGATTCCGCATCAGTGGGTGTATTGGGGCGTTGACAGTTCAACCTTTGCCGAGGACGGCGGCGCGCAGTATTTTTTATATTACGACTCGATCTCGCAGAACTTTTGCGCGACACTGACAAGGTACGTGGGGAGCGGTACCGGCCTTTCCGTGCCCGACACTGTCACGTTTGGGACGGGCGGAAGCGCGCAAACGGTGAACGTCAAAAGGGTCGGGGTGCGGGCGTTTTCGCAGTGCGGCAGCCTGAAGACGATTACAATTTCGCAGTACGTGGACGTTATCGGCTTTTGGCATACGCAGGTACCTGTAAACTATAGTGAGCTCTTAGTGTTTAAGGGCTGCACGTCGCTGGAAAGTATTACTGTGCATGGCGGCAATCAATATTACTTCAGTGTAAGCGGGGTTTTATATACCAGAATGGCGCTTGGCGGTTCTAGTATTGACCATGTCCCCAAGGCGTTGAGCGGCAATATAGCTGTTTCAAGCGAGGTTGACGCCGTCCCGGAGTATGCTTTTGACGGGTGCGTAGGTATAACAAGTATCACAATTCCCGACAGCGTATCAAGTATTGGCAATCGGGCGTTTCAGCATTGCAGCGGCCTGACAAGTATCGCTCTCCCCGCGGGTGTGGCGGACATAGGCGAGGACGCGTTCCGTTATTGCTACAGCCTTACAAGCATCATTCTTCCGTCCTCCGTCACTTCCATAGGCAACAATGCGTTTTATGACACAGCGCTCACCACGGTATACTACGGCGGGGACGGGACGGAGTTTGGGTACATAGCGGTGGGGACGGGCAACGACGAATTGACATACGCGGACGTGTATTATTACTCCGAGACGCGGCCGGCTGCGGGCGCGTACGGGTATTGGTATTACGACTGGTGCGGGACACCTTGCGTGTGGCCGCTTGTGTGGGACGGCGCGGTTGCGGCGGGCTTTGCCGCAGGCGACGGCAGCGAGCTTGACCCGTACCAAATCTCTACGGGCGCGGAGCTTGCGTATTTGGCGGATATGGTGAACAGCGCCTCTGACTGGTCGTTTGAAACATACTTTATCCTGACCGCCGACATTTACTTAAACGACACTGACGATTGGTGGAGCTGGGAGGGGTATGAGGACGCGACGGACGCGCAAAACGCCGGGATAGCACTCTGGACGCCCATCGGAACGTATGATTATTATTCGTACACATACAATTATGAAAACGCGTTTAAGGGCTTCTTTGACGGGCAGGGGTTTGCGGTTTACGGCATTTACATCAACAACGAGGATTATTACCAGGGGCTGTTCGGGTATGTGAGCGAGGGGGTTATAATCAACCTTGGGGTGGAGGAGAGCTATATCAGGGGCGGTGAGTTTGTCGGCGGCATCGCGGGCGAGGCTTCTTATAACTCTTACATAATCAACTGCTACAACGGCGGTAATATAAGCGGCAACAGCTATGTAGGCGGCATCGCGGGCAGCGCCTACCGCATAATCGACTGCCATAATTACGGCGAGGTAAACGGTATTTTAATTGATGAGGGCGACGGCACGTATACCGGCGGCGCCTGCATCGGCGGGATTGCGGGGAGTGCCGGTTATATATTTGACTGCGCTAACAGCGGCTATGTTACCGGCTATTTGTACGTGGGCGGTATTATAGGATGGCAGGAGGGCGGAGTAGTCAACAACAGCTTTAACGAGGGCGCGGTGTTTGGCTATACGTATGTGGGGGGCATCGCGGGGCGCTCGGTCGGCAGCCTTTTGGCGATAGTCAACAGCTATAATACGGGCGACGTCAGCGGGGATTGCTTTGTCGGCGGAATAGTCGGGTATATTACAAGCGGTAGCACCGGCGACGGCTTTGGCGGCGCGTCCATAATTAATTGCTACAATACGGGCAGGATCAGCAATTACGACAATTTTGACGAGTGGGATAATTATCTCGGTACGGGCTCGCCGCGCATCGGCGGGATAGCGGGACGCGTCGGCAGTTATGTCACGATGGTTAATAATTACAACGCCGGCGAGCTGTGGACTTATTCCGACGGCAATTATGTCGGCGGGCTTATAGGGGATATTTTCGGGAGTAATAACACTATTATGTATAACTGGTCGTTAAAAACCGATTACATCAACCAATACTTCGGTCTTGTCGGCAGCGGGTCTTATTATAACAACGGATACTTTGACGAATATGGCGAGCTTTTAGGGAGTACCGGCACTTACCTTTGCGTTGTGCTTAATTACTATGCCGGCAATTTCCACATATTATTTGCGTCGATACACATCAACCTTCTTTACCGTTTCGGCGTTCCGGTCGTGCTGAATACATGGGACGAGTCCGCGGAGCCCTTCCCCGTACATTTCCCTGTGTATACCCAGTATTATTATCCGTACGGGGGCAGTGGGACGGGAAGCAGTTTGATGTCCGGCGGTTATTCAGCGGGTTTCTATGGCGGCGGTTCTGTGGTGGGGAGTAGCTCCACATCGGGGAACAGCTCGACATTCGGCGGCGGTTATGGCGGTTATTTAGCGGGTCTTTCCGGCGGTAATTCGACATTTGGAAACGGATACCTTTCAACTCTCTCCGGCGGCAATGGTGCGTCCTTTGGTACATCGGGCGCAGGGACAAACAATTATTTGACGGGCACGGGAACAGGCAATTACCTGTTGGCCGCCGAGTATTGGCTGCCGCCTATAGAGGATTACATAGCCTACTTGCAGTATTGCCTGGACGAATTTATTTCCTCCCTGCCGCAGGACATTCCGGAGGGATTGTACGAACTGTTAGAAGCCGCGCAGGACTTCTTATCCACTTATGGAGACGGACAACAGCAGATCGCGTAAGGGGGAATATTGTACGAGTTGTCGGAGCACCGCGCAGGTGTTTTTGTCCGCGTTTGCCGAAGGACGGCAATGGGCGGCGTGATGTCGGTTCTTTTCAAAAAACACACTGTAAAGAAAAAGAAAGAGCAGAGGAAAGCTATTAAGGTTTCTTCTGCTCTTTTCTTTTTTCCGTTAAGAACGGCGTTTTATCTCATCCCCTTATTTTTTGCGGGTTTTAGGGTTTTCCCTATGCGCCGCTCTAAATTACTATGCAAACAGGCAGTTGCAAAAAACGGAAAGGCGTTGCTGAAAGCGTTGGCATAAACATATACGAAGTGCGCAAGATTTGGCGGGGGTATCGGAAGCAGGGTGAAGTCATGAGACCCAAGGTATGCTGAAGAAAGTCCAATACAAAAATGTTTTGACGGCAGAGCAAAAGCGCGAGATACGGCGCATCCTAATAGACGAGTTTCACGACCAGTTCAAGCTGAACTTCATGCTGTGGACGCGTGCGGCAATACATACCCCGCAGTTTGATGCCATCCCGCGAAAATTACTTATAAGAATTTGCACCGAAATTTTATCAGATGCCGTTTTATGGGTTGACTTTTTTACAATTCTCATATATAATTGACCAAACTGTGGCTGATTTACAAAACGGTAGCTAAAGAGACGGACAAAACGGAGAAAAAGAATAACATGGGCAAGCAAAATAATAACGTAAAAGATGAAAAGTTCGACACTCGCGAGGCGGTAAAGGAAATCGCCGATATAAATGCGGATTTCCCCGCGTGGTACACCGACGTGGTGATCAAAACCAAGCTCGTCGACTACGGTCCCATAAAAGGGACAATGGTGATTCGCCCCTACGGCTACGCCATTTGGGAAAACATCCAGCGCGAAATGAATAATCGCTTCAAGGCAACGGGACATGAAAACGCCTATTTTCCGTTGCTTATCCCTTACAGTTTTTTTCTTAAAGAGGCGGAACACGTTGAAGGGTTTGCTCCCGAAGTCGCCATTGTCACGCACGCGGGCGGTGAGGAGCTTGCCGAAAAGCTGGTTATCCGCCCCACCAGCGAGACGATTATCTGCCACATGTACTCAAAGTGGGTGCAATCATACCGCGACCTGCCCCTCTTAATCAACCAGTGGGCGAACATCGTCAGGTGGGAAAAGACCACCCGCCCCTTTTTGCGCACCAGCGAGTTTTTGTGGCAGGAGGGACACACCCTGCACGCAAACGCGCAGGAGGCAATCGACGAAACAATCTTAATTCTGAATCTGTACGAGGAGTTTTGTAAAAACGTTTTGGCGATGCCCGTAATCGCCGGCAAAAAGACGCAAAAGGAGAAGTTCGCGGGGGCAATCGACACTTATTCTATCGAGGCGATGATGCAGGACGGTAAAAGCCTGCAATCCGGCACGACGCATTATTTCGGGACAAGATTCACGGAGGCGTTTGACATAAAGTTTCAGGACGTGGACAAGACGCACAAGTACGCGTATGAAAGCTCGTGGGGGACATCCACGCGACTTATAGGCGCGCTGATTATGGCGCACGGCGATGCTCGCGGATTATGTTTGCCGCCCAAGGTCGCGCCTATTCAGGCTGTAATCATTCCCATTGCCACACACAAGCCCGGTGTGACAGAGGCGGCTGCGTCCATTAAAATGCAGTTGGAAAAGGCGGGGGTTAGAGTTAAGTTAGACGACAGCGACGAAAGACCGGGCTGGAAATTTAACGAATACGAATTAAAAGGGGTGCCTCTGCGGATTGAATTGGGACCGAAGGATTTAGAAAACGGCGTGGCGACCCTTTCGCGACGGGATAAGGCGGGGGAAAAGTTTGTTGTATCTTTGGACGAAATGGGCGAAAAAACCCCTCTTCTTTTGGGCGATATTCACGAAAATATGTACCAAAAGGCGTTGTTGTTTATGCAAAGCCGTACGGAAACCGTGTATGATATGGAGGGCTTACGCGCCGCGATGGAGGGCGGCAAATTCGCTCTCGCCATGTGGTGCGGCGAAGTGGGGTGCGAGGACAAGGTCAAGGCGGAGCTATCGGCGACCTCCCGTAATATGCCGTTTGACCAAACCCCTGTCGGCGACAAGTGCGTTTGTTGCGGCGGCAAGGCTAAGCGCAAGATTTTTTTCGCGAAAGCGTATTAGGCAGATATCAGATATTAGGTATCAGGGACCGGGTATTGGATAGCAGGTATTAGAGAGCAGAGAATAGAGGACGGTTAAGAAGCTGGTAACACACAAAACGGACATCCGTAACAATCGAATGTCCGTTTATAATTTAATCCAACTCACCCTTTACCTGATACCTTGTACCTGATACATTATCTGTCACTGTATCTTAAAAACCCTCTCGGTCAAGCCGTCCGAGCTCCACCAGCTGATTCTGCCGTTAAAAAGTATAGTGCCGTCCCACTCTTCGAGATCAGTCCCGAACGCGCCCTTCATATTGATACGCAAGGTTATGATTTTTTCGCTGATTGTATAAGTTCCGTAATTGATTTGGGCGCTTATGTCCGTCTTTTTTTCGTCCCTCTTCTTAAAGTAATATTCGCAGTTGCCGCCCATCTTAAGCTCTAAAAACCACGAATCGCCCGTCGATATGCCCCCGCCGGTTACCTGCTCTTTGTATACCCCCCAATAATCTTTGTTGGGACAAGCAAGGCAAACTGTGACGCAAAGTGTCAGGCACAAACACAAAATCAGTTTCCTTTTCATAATGCACTCCTTGACAGGCTTGATAAAAATATTATAGCACATTTTCTTTATCAATGCAACAATGCATAATGCGCAACGCACAATTACGTTATCATATTTTAATTTAATTTTTGGGGAACCCACAGACTGTTATAAACAAACGCCGTGCTTTTATTATACATGAAAAGAGCGACTCGGTCAACCGAATCGCCCCCGCTGTCGGATTTTATTAAGTTGTTGGTTGTATGCCTTGTTATTCCATGCTCTCCTCCAAGAGAAACAACGTGTTTAAGGATAATCGCATGAGCTACTCATTTAAGCGTGTTTTGACCGGCAAAAAAATCAAAAAATTTTCATAACTCCCATAAAAATAGTTGACAGGAAAAAAATAATGTAGTAAACTATTAATATAGTTAGCAAACTTGCAAAGGAGGTGCATATAATGGATTATAGAAGACTTGCAATAGAGCTTATCGGCAATATGCAGTTGCCGGGCAAGGAGCGACAGCATAAAGGTTTAGGCGGTGCAAGAAGTGAGTTAATGCTCTTAATGTTTATCGAACATAAAGAGGAGGTTGTTCCAAAAGACATAAGCGAGGCGATGGGCGTTAGCACAGCAAGGATAGCCATAGCGTTGAACGACTTTGCAGACAAAGGGCTTATCACGCGAGAAATAGACGACAACGACAGAAGGCGGATAATAGTTAAGCTGACACCCAAAGGAAAAGAATTTGTAACTGACCGTAAGCAAATATTTATTGACAAAATAACAGAATTCCTTGCATTGCTTGGCGAGCATGACGCAAAGGAATATGTGCGCATAATGGGCAGAATTTCAGAGATAATGCGAAAACACCACATATAATAGGAATACAAGTGCGATCGGAAACGACCGCAAAAAAAATGCAAATATTGCTAACTAAGATAACAAGTAACTATACTAACAAAGCGAGGTAACAAGATGCTAAAAATTTTCAAGTATCTAAAAACGAAAGACTGGGTAATGATAATAATCAGCCTTGTTTTCGTTGTAACGGGCGTATGGCTGGATTTGAAAATGCCTGAGTATATGGCTACGATAACTCAGCTCGTTAAAACAGAGGGGAGTGCAATGCGCGATATATGGCTTAACGGCGGCTATATGCTTTTGTGTGCGCTCGGCAGCCTTTCCACAATGATTGCGGTCGGTTTTTTAGCCGCCAAAATAGGCGCGTCGTTTTCACAACGGCTCAGAAGCGAATTGTTTAATAAGGTTGATTCCTTTTCAATGCGCGAAATCAACAAGTTTTCGACTTCAAGCCTAATAACCCGTTCTACTAACGATGTAACGCAGCTTCAAATGCTGATTACAATGGGCTTGCAAATGTTAGTAAAAGCTCCGATACTCGCGGTATGGGCGGTTATTAAAATATCGGGGAAGGGCTTTGAGTGGACGCTTGCGACAGGTGCGGCGGTCTTCATCTTGGTTGTAATGATGACATTGATATTGCTGCTCGTTATGCCGAAATTTAAGAAAATGCAAAGGCTGACGGACGATATGAACCGCGTAACAAGAGAAAATCTTACAGGGCTTCCCGTTGTCCGCGCTTATAACGCCGAAAAATATCAAGAGGAAAAATTTGAAAAAACGAACAAGGAATTGACGGGTGCACACCTATTTACCAATCGCGCAATGGCGGTCATGCAATCCGCAATGCCGCTTATTATGAGCGGCCTGTCGCTTGCTATATATTGGATTGGTGCAATACTTATCAATAACGCAGCAGGAGCGGAAAGATTAACGCTGTTTTCAAATATGGTCGTGTTTTCATCGTATTCAATGCAGATAATTATGGCGTTTATGATGATAACAATGCTGTTTATTTTCTTGCCGCGGGCTTCTGTATCGGCAAAGCGTATTAACGAGGTGCTTGATACCGAGCCTGCAATTAAAGACGGATATGCTATTGGCGGATTGGACGGTATGAGCGGCGAAGTGGAGTTCAAAAATGTCGGGTTCAAATATCCCGGTGCGGCGGACTATGTTTTACAGGATGTCAGCTTTATAGCAAAACAAGGCGAAACCGTGGCGTTTATCGGCTCGACAGGTAGCGGGAAATCAACGCTGATAAACCTTGTTCCCCGTTTCTACGACGCGACAGAGGGCGAAATTCTGATAAACGGCGTGAATGTAAGGGATTATCAATTAGAAGCCCTTAATAATAAAATTGGGTATATCCCGCAAAAGGCAGTAATGTTCAGCGGAACGGTGGCAAGCAATGTCGCGTTTGGCGAAAGAGCGGGAGAGGATGCAGGAGAAGAAGATATTTGGACTGCCGTTAGGATAGCGCAGGGCACGGACTTTGTTGAAAAAATGGACGGCGCGTATAACGCCCAGATAGCCCGCGGCGGCGGCAATGTGTCGGGTGGCCAAAAACAGCGGCTTTCTATAGCGCGGGCGGTATGTAAAAATCCCGAAATCTATATTTTTGATGATAGTTTTTCCGCGCTTGACTATAAGACCGACAGAGCTTTACGAACTGCTCTTAAAAAAGAAACCCAGAGCGCGACGAGCCTTATTGTCGCACAGCGTATCGGTACGATTATGGACGCAGACAAAATCGTGGTTTTGGACGAGGGCAAGGTCGTCGGTATCGGAAAACACAAAGAGCTGCTGAAAACCTGTCAGGTATACAGAGAAATAGCAATGTCACAATTAAGCGAGGAGGAATTAGCGGTATGAGCGAGAATAAAAGAGAACAACAAACAATTCCGCCGATGGGCGGTCGCGGCGGCGGTTTCGGCGGCGGTCGCGGTATGCAAATAGGCGGCGCAAAAGCCAAAGACTTCAAAGGGACATGGGTGAAGCTGATAAAATACAGCAAAAGGTTTATGCCGTTCATTATCCTTGCGCTTGTATTTGCGGCGGGTGGCGCGATATTACAGATTATCGGTCCCGAATATTTAAGCCGACTAACTGACGAAATCGGAAACATATTTATTATCGGCTCAATAGACATGAGCGTGGTGCTTAATATTGGGTTAATACTGATATGTTTCTATTCGGGTTCTTTGGTTTTGCGGCTTGCCGACAACCTGATAATGGCAAAGGTAACGCAGAAAATATCCCAAAAAATGCGTTCGGATATATCTGGAAAGATAAATCGTTTGCCGCTTGGATATTTTCACAAGACGAGCTATGGTGATGTTCTGTCCCGCGTAACCAACGATGTGGACGCAATCGGGCAGACGCTTAATCAAAGCATAGAC
>Ga0123353_10001787_pt1 | contig 26428 bp, 22 predicted proteins | sample TergutLab28metaG_3_FD_92763 | JGI IMG/M metagenome (GOLD analysis project Ga0123353, IMG submission 92763) | Labiotermes labralis P3 segment gut microbial communities from Petit-Saut dam, French Guiana - Lab288 P3 | ecosystem: Host-associated > Arthropoda: Insects > Digestive system > Gut ...
ACATTCCGAACCCGGAAGCTAAGCCTTTCAGCGCCGATGGTACTGCAGGGGGGACCCTGTGGGAGAGTAGGACACCGCCGAACAAATATTGAATAAGCGTCAGCTCCCGTGCCCAGCACGGGGGCTGACGCTTTTCTGCGTTCAGCTGGCCTGTACCGTACATACGTGCAGTACGACCTGGTGATCTTCGACAACGACGGCGTCCTCGTGGACAGCGAGCCGCTCTCCAACACGATCCTCGCGGGCTACCTCACCGAGCTGGGGCACCCGACGACCTACGAGGACTCGTTGCGCGACTACATGGGCGCGGCCCTGCACCGGGTTCACGACGTGGTGCGCGAGCGGTCCGGGCAGGAACTGCCGGCCGAGTTCGACGCGACGTACCAGGGGCGGGTGTTCGCCGCCTTCGAGCGGGAGCTGCAGCCGGTCGAAGGCGTCGACGTCGTCCTGGAGAAGCTCGCCGCGGACGGCGTGCCGTACTGCCTCGCCTCCTCGGGGAGCCACGAGCGGATCCGGGTCGCGCTGCGGACGACCGGGCTGTACGCGCGCTTCGGCGAGCGGCGGATCTTCTCGTCGCAGGACGTGGGCCGGGGCAAGCCGGCTCCTGATCTGTTCCTGCATGCCGCGGCGACCCTGGGGGTGGCGCCGGAGCGCTGCGTCGTCGTGGAGGACAGCCCGCTGGGCGTGCAGGCGGCGCGGGCGGCCGGGATGGCCGTGCTGGGGTTCACCGCGATGACGCCGGCCGACCGGCTGGCGGGTGCGAGCGCGCTGTTCGGGAGCATGGCGGAGCTGCCGGATCTCCTGTTCGGCTGACCCCTACTCATCCGTAGGTTTCGCGCCTACTCTCCTCCCTTATGGACGACGCCCTGCCGGTGAACCGGCCATCGGCTCTGCGGCACGGCCGCACCGCCCTTGCGGTCAGTTTCTTCGCGCAGGGTGCCCTGTTCGCGATGCTCGTCACGCGGATCCCGGCGATCCAGGACCGGTACGGGATCAGCGACGGCCTGCTGCCGGTGTTCCTCGCGGCGGTGCCGATCCTCGCCGGCGTCGGGAGCGTCGGTACCGAGCAGTTGGTGAAGCGGGTCCGGCCGAGTGTCGTGCTGCGCTGGGTCCAGCCGGTGGTCGGCCTGGTGCTGGCCGGGCTGGGGGCCGGTGACCGGATGTGGACGGCGGCCGTGACGCTGGCCCTGTTCGGGGTGTGCGTCGGCGGGCTGGACGCGTCGATGAACATGCTCGGGGTGAGCCTTCAGCGGGAGTACGGGCAGAGCATCATGCTCGGGTTCCACGCCTCCTACAGCCTGGGCGGCATCGTCGGGGCGTCGCTGGCCTGGGCCGGGGCGCACTGGCATGTGTCGCTGCTGTCCTTGTACGGGCCGGCGGTGCTGGTGCTGATACCCCTGACACTGACGGCCAGCCGCTGGTACCGGGACGCGCAGCCGCAGGACGTCGCGCACCCGGCGGGCGCCGATGTGCGGGCGCCCGACGCGCCGGCGGCCGATGTGCCGGCCTCCGGTGAGGGGACGTCCGCGGACGCGGACGGGGCCGGGGCGTCCGGGGGCCGGCAGGTCGTGATGCGGCTGCTGATGCCGCTCTGCCTGGTGATGGCGTTCGCGTACATCGGGGACTCGACGGTCTCCAACTGGAGCGCGAAGTACCTGCAGGACACCCTGCACAGCTCCGAGCAGCTGTCGACGGTGCCGTACGCGGTGTACATGGTCACGACGCTCATCGGGCGTTCGGTCGGCGACTTCGGGGTCCGGCGGTTCGGGGCCGTGCCGGTGGTGCGGCTGGGCACCGTGGTGGCCATGGCCGGCTTCGCGGTGGTGGCCGTTGCGCCGGGGGCCTGGGTGGGGATGCTCGGGTTCACCCTGCTGGGGCTGGGCCTGTGCGTGATCGTGCCGCAGACCTTCGCGGCGGCCGGGCGGCTGTTCCCGGAGGCGTCGGACTCGGCGATCGCGCGGCTGAACATCTTCAACTACGTGGGTTTCCTCGTCGGTTCGCCGCTGGTGGGGGCGCTGGGCGACGCGTGGTCGTACCGGGGCGCGATGGTGGTGCCGATGGTGCTGGTGGGGGCCACGCTGGTGTATGCGCGGTCTTTCGCGGCGGGGCCCGCCGGGTACGGTGTCGGCCATGAGCGGCCGCGCACAGTTGATGTGGGATGAGCAGGTAACGCAGTACGACTTCGGCCCCGGGCATCCGATGGACCCGGTGCGGCTGGGGCTCACCCGCAGCCTGGTCAGGGCGTTCGGGCTGGACGGCGCGCTGCCGGCGGTGGCGGCGCCGGCGGCCGGGGACTCGACGCTGGAGCTGGTGCACCGGGCCGAGTACGTGGCGGCGGTGCGGCGGGCGTCGGAGGATCCGCGGGGCGGTGCCGACCAGCGGTTCGGGCTCGGGACCGAGGACAACCCGGCGTTCGCCGGGATGCACGAGGCGTCGGCGCTGATCGCCGGGCAGTCGGTGGGGGCGGCCGAGGCGGTGTGGCACGGCGAGGTGGCCCACGCGGTGAACTTCGCCGGCGGCCTGCACCATGCGATGCCCGCGGCGGCGTCCGGGTTCTGCGTCTACAACGATGCGGCGCTGGCGGTGGCCCGGCTGCTGGAGCTGGGCGCCGAGCGGGTGGTGTACGTGGACGTGGACGTGCACCACGGGGACGGCGTGCAGGCGGCGTTCTGGGACGACCCGCGGGTGCTGACCGTGTCGCTGCACGAGCATCCGCGGACGCTGTTCCCGCAGACGGGCTGGCCGGAGGAGACCGGCGGGCCGGACGCCGAGGGTGGCGCGGTGAACGTGGCGCTGCCCGCCGGCACGGGCGACGCGGGCTGGCTGCGGGCGTTCCACGCGGTCGTGCCGGAGCTGGTGGCGGCGTTCCGCCCGCAGGTGCTGGTCTCGCAGCACGGCGCAGACACCCACTTCGAGGACCCGCTGGCGCATCTGGCGGTGTCGCTGGACGCGCAGCGGATGGTGGCGGAGGCCTGCCACGAGCTCGCGCACGAGCACGCGCAGGGGCGGTGGATCGCGCTGGGCGGCGGCGGGTACGCGGTCACGGACGTGGTGCCGCGGACCTGGACGCATCTGGTGGCGATCGCGGCGGGGGTGCCGCTGGCGCCGCAGACGATGGTGCCGGAGGAGTGGCGGCAGGAGGTGTACGCGCGGACGCGGGCCACCGCACCGCTGCGGATGACGGACGGGCGCAGCCCGCAGTGGTCGTCGTTCGAGGACGCGGGGTACGACCCGGCGGACCGTCTCGACCAGGCGGTGCTCGCCACCCGGCGGGCGGTCTTCCCGCTGCACGGGCTGCTGCCGTAGCGCCGCCGCCCGGCGGCGTACCGTACGGGCGTACGGCCCGTACGCGTGGGGGATCGTCCGGCTTCACCCGGTCGGGGTGAGTTTGCGGGGAAGAGCCCGCAGGTGGCGGGGTGGGCGGGACGATCATTGGGTGGCGGACGGTGGCGCACTGCGTGCGCATCTGGTGGCGGCGGGGCTTGCGGGTCGGGTGACGACCTCCCGGGAGAAGAGCCTGCGCAGCTACGCCCTGTTCGCGGCCCGCGATCCGCGGCAGACCCTGGGCCTGGACCCGGAGGGCGTGTGGGACGCCGGCGCGCTGCTGGCGCTGATGGCCGACCGGTGCGGGGTGTCGCCGGACCCCGCGCACACCTCGGGTCAGGACGTGATCGACCCGGACTGCACGATGGCGGCGCTGGACGCGTTCGCCGAGCGGCTGGCACGGGCGGCGCGCGACCGGATCCCGGTGCTGCTGGGGACCGGCCATCCTGACCGGCTGCTGGGGTTCTACGGCGCGCTGGCGGCCGCGCTGTCCGCGGCAGGCTGCGCGGTCCTCACTCCCGGGTACGGCCGATGCGTCGACGTGCCGACACCATTCGGCGTACGCCGTCACGTGCTCCGGTACATCGCGGGCGTCGCCGTCCTACGCCATGCGGAACCCGGCGATCCGCCCCGGCAAGGGGCGCACACACACTCCCCGCTGCCGGTCAGAGTGGCGCTCGCGGCGGCCGCGGAGCGGGGCGGCGTGCTGCCGGGACTGGTGGTCGGGGACCACGGATTCCTTTGCGGTGCAGGTCAGTTGGGCTTCGATGCGATCGGCCTGGGGGACAGTGACGATCCTGCGGTGTTCGTTGCGGAAGCGGAGGGCAGGGTGGCCGTGGCGGTGCCGCTCGACGACTCGGCGCGCGCCGACGACTACCGGCCACTGTCGCGGTACGTACTCCGTAGGGCCTGGCTCGTCCAATAGTCAACCATTGGCAACTCCTCTTCCCCACTTGCATCATCCGCCCCTAATCTGTGGGGGAGCGCACATGCCTGTTGGAGTCGCCGGAGGGGAAGCCGGTGGCGTCATGTGCGGAAGGTTCAGGTGTGTCATGGCTGTAACTGAAAGCCGGCCTCTCAACGAGGTCGTGTTCCTGACCGTCGCCGAAGTCGCGGCGGTGATGCGGGTGTCCAAGATGACCGTGTACCGGTTGGTGCACAGCGGTCATCTTCCGGCCATTCGCGTCGGGCGGTCGTTCCGGGTTCCGGAGCAGGCCGTCCACGACTACCTCCGCGAGTCCTACGTGGGGGTGGAATCTGCCTGAGAAGGCCCGGTAACGGGTTGGTGACCGGCTGCGTGGGCCTCGGTTACGCGTGCCCCCTTCGGGCGGGTAGGCTAGGCCGACGTAGGTCGTGTGGGCTCGGACGCCCCGCACCGAGTGAAACCGAAGCGAGGGTAGTCGTGGGCTCTGTCATCAAGAAGCGGCGCAAGCGTATGGCCAAGAAGAAGCACCGCAAGCTTCTGAAGCGGACGCGTGTTCAGCGTCGCAACAAGAAGTAGGCGAACTTCCGCCGCTCTTCCCGCCCCCTTGGTCCACCTCCGGGTGGACCAAGGGGGCGGTGGCTTTTCCCGCGCGTGCTTTCGTGAGGCGGGGCTTCACCGCGTGGCAACGCCCGGGCGGTACGGTGGCTGCATCTCCCAGGGAAGGCGCTGATGGTGGGCAAGGTGGTCCTCGTCACCGGAGTCGCGCGGCAGCTCGCGGGCCGGTTCGTCCGGCGCGTGCAGCGGGAACCGGAGGTCGGGCGGGTGATCGCGGTCGACGCGGTGCCGCCCGAGCACGACCTGGGTGACGCCGAGTTCGTCCGCGCCGACATCCGGCAGCCGATGATCGGCAAGATCCTGGCCCAGCACTCGGTGGACACCGTGGTGCACCTGGATGTCAGCGGCACGGCGCTCGGCGCCGGCGGCCGCACCCAGGCCAAGGAGACCAACGTCATCGGCACCATGCAGCTGCTCGGCGCCTGCCAGAAGGCGCCCACCGTGCAGCGGCTGGTCGTGAAGTCCACCACCAGCGTGTACGGTTCCGCGCCGCGCGACGCTGCGGTGTTCAGCGAGACGACGCCGGTCAAGTCGCTGCCCAGCGGAGGGTTCGCGAAGGACGCCGTCGAGGTCGAGGGCTACGTGCGCGGGTTCGCGCGGCGGCGGCCGGACGTGGCCGTCGCGGTGCTGCGGTTCGCGAACATCCTCGGCCCGCGCGCCGACACCCCGCTGGCCGAGTACTTCGACCTGCCGATACTGCCGACGGTGCTGGGCTACGACCCGCGGCTGCAGTTCGTGCACGAGGACGACGTGGAGGGCGTGCTGCTGGTGGCCACGCTGGAGGCGCGGCGCGGCACGCTGAACAGCGGCACGTTCAACATCGCCGGCGACGGGGTGCTGCTGCTGTCGCAGACCGCCCGGCGGCTGGGCAAGCCGACCGTGCCGGTGTTCCTGCCCGCGGTCACCTGGCTGGGCCAGATGCTGCGCACGGCCGGGGTGACGGACTTCTCGCGCGAGCAGATCCGGCTGCTGACGCACGGCAGGGTGGTGGACACCCGGCAGATGCGTGAGACGCTCGGTTTCGTGCCGGCCTACTCGACGGCCGAGACCTTCAGCGACTTCGCCCGCAGCCGCGGCCCCGGGCTGCTGCCGCCGGACCGGGTGGCCGGGGCCGTCGACCGGCTCGCGGCGGTGCTGCCGCCGGCGGCGCGTGCCGCGGCGGACGGCGATCCGGTGGACCGTGGCGCGGCGGTGCGTTCGTGACGGGCCCTGAGCAGGTTTCGGCGGAAGGAGCGGAAGCCATGACCGACGCGAAGGTCATCCCGTTCGACGAGGACTCGAGGGCGCGCAGGGGCGGTGGCCGGTCCCGGGCGCGGAAGAAGACGTCGCCGTCGTCGGGAGCCGCCGGCGGCGCGGCCGAGCACGGCCCGCTGACGCCGGTGCCGGACGCCGACGCGGGCGCCCCCGCGGCCGGCGGTAGGGGAAAGGCCGGCGCCACGGGGAAGGCCGGCGCCGCGGGCGACGCGTCCGCGGCGGAAGCGGAGGCGTCCGGCGGGATTCCGGCACAGTCCGGTGGCGGCCGCACGGACGGCGACGGCGACGGGGACGGCGGGCAGGCCCGTGCGGCGTCCTCGCAGGGCCGTGAAGGCGCGGGCAGGGGCCTGGACGGCGCGGACCCCGACGAGCCCGCGGTGCCGTCGCTGGGGGCCGTGCTGGCCGGTGCGGCCGACCGGCTGCTGGGCGGCCACTGGGAGCGGAAGGTCGCCTCGGGGCTGGCGTTCCTGCGGCGCCGGGTGACCGGCGACTACGAGGTCGACGAGTTCGGGTACGACGCCGAACTGACCGACCAGGTGCTGATGTCGCTGCTGCGGCCGCTGTTCGACAATTACTTCCGCGTCGAGGTCAGGGGCATCGAGAACATCCCCTCCGAGGGCGGGGCGCTGGTGGTCTGCAACCACTCCGGCACGCTGCCGATGGACGGGCTGATGGCGCAGGTCGCGGTGCACGACCACCACCCGGCCGGGCGGCACCTGCGGCTGCTGGCCGCGGACCTGGTGTTCATGCTGCCGCTGGTCAACGAGCTGGCCCGCAAGGCCGGGCACACCCTGGCGTGCAGCGAGGACGCGCAGCTGCTGCTGGAGCGCGGCGAGGTCGTGGGCGTGATGCCGGAGGGCTTCAAGGGGCTGGGGAAGCCGTTCTCCGAGCGGTACAAGCTGCAGCGGTTCGGGCGGGGCGGGTTCGTGGCGACCGCGTTGAAGACCGGGGTGCCGATCGTCCCGTGCTCGGTGGTGGGCGCCGAGGAGATCTACCCGATGATCGGGAACTCCCGCACCCTGGCCCGCGTCCTGGGCGTCCCCTACTTCCCGCTGACGCCGACGTTCCCCTGGCTGGGCCCGCTCGGCCTGGTTCCCCTTCCGACCAAGTGGACGATCCAGTTCGGCACGCCCATCCCCACCGACACCTATCCGCCGGAGGCGGCCGAGGACCCGATGCTGGTCTTCAACCTGACGGACCAGGTCCGCGAGACCATCCAGCACACCCTCTACGAACTGCTGGTGCGGCGACGGTCGGTGTTCTTCTAGACCGTCGCCGCACCAGGGGGGCTGTTCCTCTTCGGACCCTACTCGGAGGAGTCGGAGCCCGAGGTGAGGCCGAGGCCGGGGAGGAGGCCCGGCAGGAGCGGCGGGAGGACCACCGAGTGGTTCTGGCCGGTGGGCGTGCCGCTGGGGGTGTCCGTCGGCGAGGGCGTCGGCGGGTTCGGGTTCAGCAGGTTGGTGCCGCCGATCAGGCCGTTGCCCGAGGTGTTCGACGGCGACGGGCTGGGAGTGCCCGTACCGGTCTGCTGGTCGCCGGCCGAGGTCGACGCGGACGGATCCGCGGAGCCGCCGTCCGAGGTGCCGCCGGTGCCGCCTGCTCCCTGGTCGTCGTCCGGAGAGGACGACGGGCGGTCGCTCGGGTGCGCCTTGGGCATGAGCGGCTTCAGCGGCGCGACGTCGTGGTCTATGGCGTCGAGGGCCGACGAGACCTGGTCGGAGACGTCGGTGAGCTGGCTGGGCAGCTTGCCGCGCAGATCGCTCCAGCCCTGCCGGTGGTTCTGCGTGAAGGTGTTCAGCAGCTCCATCGGCTGGAGCGAGCCGTCGTCCTTGTACGCCTGGGAGAGCAGCCGGTGCGCCTCGGCGACCTCCTGGTGCAGGCCGGACAGCGCCCTGCGGACCTCGGCGACCGACTCGGGGTCGAGCTGCCCGCCGCGGCCGCGGTCCATCAGCCGGCGCGCCTCCTGCATGCGGGTGGCGGCCATGTCCAGGTAGACCTTGCCGCGGGAGGCGTCGCCGCTGGCCATGTCCAGCTTGAGGTCCTCCATGCTGCGTTTGAGGCCGTACAGGGTGTCGCCGGGCAGCGCGTTGGTGCTCGCGGCGGCGACCCCGCCGAGCGCACCGGCGGCCACGCCGACCGACAGCCCGCCCACGGCCAGCCGGCGCGACAGCCGGGAGCGCGGGGTGAGCTTGCGCAGCCCGGTCGCGCGGTGGCTGCCGTGCGACTCGGAGCGCTGCTCGGGCACCCGGCCCTCGCTGAAGCTGCCGTCCGCGATGGCCTGTTCCATCGCCGCGATCAGCTGCGCACGCTGCACCGTCTTCTTCCCCGCGTCCATGACCGGACGCGGCCGGGCGCTGATCGCGGCGGCCAGTGCCACCAGCGCGGCCTGCTCGGGGTCGGCGTGCCGGGCCGCGGCATGGGCGCCGTGCGTACCGCCGTGGGCGTCGCCGTGCTCGCCGCGGGCGCCGCCACCGTGGGCCCCCTGGCTCCCCGGCCGACCGGTTGCCGCACCGGAGACGGGGGTGCCCTCGAGGTCCTGCTCCTCAAGGGCCTGGGCGAAGGCGTTCGCCCGCCGGTGTGCCGTTGCCTGTCCGATCACGGGCGGCACCTCCTCTCGTCATCCACACACTCGACTCCCGGTACCGCCCCGATGGTTGTACGGCCCGTCCCCGTCCACCCGATCGAGTGAACCCAGGGACGGGGCGCGCGGCCCGGGAGTGTCTGCACGTGATGCAACGAGTGCCGGTCCAGTTGGGTTACGCAGGTCTGATCATCGTGCCGCGGCCGTACGGGCGAACCGGCCCGTGGCGCCGCGCGCTCTGGTATCGGGCGCACCGGCGGCTCACCGTGCGTCTTCGGGCAGCAGCCTGGCCAGGGTGCGCACGGCGCGGTACTGGAGGGTCTTGATGGCGCCCTCGTTCTTGCCCATCACGCGGGCGGTCTCGGCGACCGACAGCCCCTGGAGGAAGCGCAGTGTCACGCACTCCTGCTGCTGCGGGTTGAGCTTGCGCACCGCGGTCAGCAGCGCCTCGTTCGACAGCGACTCCAGCACCGAGTCCTCGGGGCTGCGCTCGACCTCGTTGGCGTCGAGCATCTCGCCGGTGGTGACCTCCAGGCGGAACCGGCTGGACTTGAAGTGGTCGGCGACCAGGTTGCGGGCGATGGTCACCAGCCACGCGCCGAAGTCGCGGCCCTGCCAGGTGAAGGTGCCGATGCGGCGCAGTGCGCGCAGGAACGTCTCGCTGGTCAGGTCCTCGGCGGTCGCCTTCGATCCGACCCGGTAGTAGATGTACCGGTAGACGGTGTCGCTGTAGTGGTCGTAGAGCCGGCCGAAGGCCTCGGTCTCGCCGTCCTGGGCGCGCTCGACCAGGTCCATCATCCGGCCGCTGTCGGTGTCGGAGGCGGGCCTGCGGGCCGTGGCGCCGCGGTCGGCGGCCGTGCGGTCGGGGGTGGCGGTGCCGGCGTGGCCGGTTCCTGCGGCGTTGCCGGCGTGCCGGCCGCGTGCGGTGCCGTTGCGGGTGCGTCTGCCTGCGGCGGTGCTGGTTTCGGCCAGGGCGTAGGCCGGGCCTGGGACGGTGGGACCGGGCGTGGCGAGGGCGGGCACGGCGTACGTGGGGACCGTGCGCACCAGGCGGTCAAGCACCAGTGCGCGCAACGCAGCCAGGCCGGAGGTGTCAACCCCGTCGTGTGGGTACACGGGACTCCCAGAGGCAGAACTTCCATCACGTGCAGTACGGGACCGTCACCCGTCGTGGCGACGAGTGGGTTCCGGAATGCGTCTGAGGAGAATAACGCTTCGTACTGACGACGCTACACCGAGTTGCTGAAATCGCCGTTTCCGCCACTTCCTGTGCGGAATCGGGTTCGCTCAATTATCGAACGCGTGGCGGTAGTTGACCACTTCCGCTCGTGAATTGCTCGCGGAGAGAGCGTGTTGTGCGCGTGTGGCGCGAGGGAGAACGGAGGCGTCAGCGCGGGTGGACGCACCGGGGCGCACCGGGGCGCAGCGGGTTCGCGGCCCGGTCGGAGTGTGTCCGGGGCCGGTTCAGGGCGGGTTCAGGGCCGGTTCTGAAGCGGTCGGCGCCGCTTTCGGCGCCGGTCCGCGGTGGTTTCAGGCGCGTTTGCGGTGGATCGCCACACCGGCCACCACGCCGCCGGCGAGCGCGCCCATCCCGGCCGCGGCGGGAATGCCGATCCGGGCCGCTTTGCGTCCGGTGCGGTAATCGCGCAGCCGCCAGCCCTGGTTGCGCGCGTGTTTCCGCAACCCGCTGTCGGGATTGATCGCATAAGGGTGCCCGACGAGCGACAGCATCGGGATGTCGTTGTGCGAGTCGCTGTAGGCCGCGCACCGCGACAGGTCGAGGTCCTCCGCGGTGGCCAGCGCCCGGACCGCCTCGGCCTTGGCCGGGCCGTGCAGCGGCTCGCCGACCAGCCGGCCGGTGTAGACGCCGCCGACGGACTCCGCGACGGTGCCCAGCGCGCCGGTCAGGCCGAGGCGGCGGGCGATGATGCTGGCGGTCTCCACCGGTGCGGCGGTCACCAGCCACACCCGCTGGCCCGCGTCGAGGTGCGCCTGGGCGAGCGCCCGGGTGCCCGGCCAGATCTTGCCGGCCATGTACTCGTCGTAGATGTCCTCGCCGATGGACATCAGTTCCTCGACGCGGTGGCCCTTGACGATGGACAGCGCGCTGTCGCGGGCGTCCTGCATGTGCTCGGGGTCCTCGTGGCCGGCCATCCTGAAGTACGCCTGCTGCCAGGCGAACCGGATCAGGTCGCGCTTGGCGAAGAACTTCCGCTTGTACAGGCCGCGGCCGAAGTGGAAGAGGGCGGCGCCCTGCATCACGGTGTTGTCCAGGTCGAAGAACGCGGCGGCGCGCGGGTCGCCGGCCACCGGGAACGGGGGTTCCTCGGCGGCGGGGGCCTCCGGGGCCTCGCCGGCTTCCGCCGTGGCCGCCTCGGGCGTTCCGGCCGCCTCCGGCGCCTCGGGTGCGGTGGGCGCCTCCGCCGGCTCCGAGTGCGACGTGGCGGCCATCGCGGCCTCCGCGACGGCAGCCGCGGCCTCGCCCGCCACCACGCTCCGTTCCGTGGCGGACTGCTTGCGGGGGGTGAGCCATCTCAGAGCGGCCATGACGCGAGCATAACCACCTTGCAGGGCAACGCCGGTGCGCACGAGGGGCGGGCGTGTGAACTCCATGCGACACGTTTCCCTTACCTTGACCGTATGAGGACTGTGACGCTCATCGCCAAGCCCGGCTGCCATCTGTGCGACGACGCGCGCGCGGTGATCGAGAAGGTCGCCGCCGAGACCGGTGCCACGGTCGAGGAGCGGGACATCACCCAGGACGCCGCGTTGTACGACCGCTACTGGGAGCAGATCCCGGTGGTGCTGGTCGACGGCGAGCAGCACACGTTCTGGCGGGTCGACGAGGGGCGGCTGCGCGGAGCGCTCACCGCCGGGTGACCGTTTTACCGGAGTTACCTGCACTCGCACACATTCGATTACCATCGAGGACGTTTTGTACGCCCGGGGGTGATGCGTGAGGAGTGTGCTGCGTGCTCTCGGGTCTCCCCGGCCGCGCCCAGGGTCCGTCCGGCTTCGCCGTGGTGGACCTGGAGGCGACCGGTTCCTCGTCACGGCGGCATCGTGTGCTGGAGCTCGCCGTCGTCCTGCTGGACCGCGATCTCGAACCGCAGGGTGAGTTCAGCACCCTCGTCGATCCGCAGGGCCCGGTGGGCCCCACCCACATCCACGGCATCGAGCCCGAGGACCTCGGCGGTGCGCCGCGGTTCGCCGGTATCGCGGGCCGGCTGCTGACCCTGCTGCGCGGCCGGGTGCTGGTCGGGCACAACGTCGGCTGCGACCGGGCGTTCCTGGCCGCCGAGTACGCCAGGGTCGGGCTGCGGCTGCCGGCCGTGCCGGAGCTGTGCACGATGCGGATGGCCGCCGACCGGGCCGGCCGGGCCGTGCACGAGTCCCGCGACGCCCGCGGCTACGGGCTGAGCCTGACCGCCTGCGCGGCCGCGGCGGGCATCACGGGCTGGAATCCGCACACCGCGCTCGGTGACGCCCGCACCACCGCGGAGCTGTTCACCCACTACGCGCCGGAGGCGCCGGGGGTGGCCGAGCGGCTGGCCGGCGCCGAGGCGGTGCGCTGGCCGGAGCCCTCTGGCATTCTGGCCGCCGCCGACGCACTCTGGATGCGGCGCACCAACGATCCGGCACGCCGATCGGTGCCGAATGTCCGGCATGGGAGCGCGTGATGCCCATCACTTCCGCCGGGCAAATCGGACACCATCTTTGTGCACGCGTTCACAAAGACATAGCCTGGCGTCCACGGGGCGTCCCCAAAGACCGTGGTCGCCCTCAGCCCAGCTCTACCCGCAGGAGCACCGTGGCAACTGGCCGATCACACCGACCGGCGACCCGTAGCCGAGGGATTCCCGAAGCGACCGTCGCCAGGCTTCCGCTGTACCTGCGGGCGCTGACAGCTCTGTCCGAGCGTTCTGTGCCCACCGTGTCCTCGGAGGAACTCGCCGCGGCAGCCGGGGTCAACTCGGCCAAGCTGCGCAAGGACTTCTCCTACCTCGGCTCCTACGGCACGCGAGGCGTCGGCTACGACGTGGAGTATCTCGTGTACCAGATCAGCCGGGAACTGGGACTGACCCAGGACTGGCCGGTCGTCATCGTCGGTATCGGCAACCTGGGCGCGGCGCTGGCCAACTACGGCGGCTTCGCGTCCCGCGGGTTCCGCGTCGCGGCCCTGCTCGACGCCGACACCGCGCTGGCCGGCCGCCTCGTCGCGGGCCTGCCCGTGCGGCACATCGACGAGCTGGAGTCGATCGTCGCGGACAACCAGGTCTCCATCGGTGTCATCGCCACCCCGGCCGGCGCCGCCCAGGAGGTCACCGACCGCCTCGTCGCGGCCGGCGTCACCTCGATCCTCAACTTCGCCCCCACCGTGCTGTCGGTGCCCGACGGCGTGGACGTGCGCAAGGTCGACCTGTCGATCGAGCTGCAGATCCTCGCCTTCCACGAGCAGCGCAAGGCCGGTGAGGACGACCGCCCGGAGCCGGACGGGGACGTACCCGCCGTGATGCCCGCATGAGCGAGCGCAGCGAGCGAATCATTGAAAGGTGCGTTCCCGGCGAAGGCCGTCCCGAGCGAAGCGAGGGTCGCGCATGAGTTTGCTTGTCGTGGGACTCAGCCACCGCACCGCACCCGTCAGCGTCCTGGAGCGCGCCGCGCTCTCCGAGGACGCGCGGACGAAGCTGCTCCAGGACACCCTGGCGGCCGAACCCGCCGCGGAGGCGGCCGTGCTGGCCACCTGCAACCGCATCGAGCTGTACGCGGACGTGGACAAGTTCCACGCGGGCGTGGCCGAACTGTCCACGCTGCTGGCCCAGCACAGCGGTGTCGGCCTGGACGAGCTCACCCCTCACCTGTACGTGCACTACGAGGACCGGGCCGTCCACCACCTGCTGTCGGTGGCCTGCGGGCTGGACTCCATGGTCGTCGGCGAGGGCCAGATCCTCGGCCAGATCAAGGACGCGCTCGCCCTCGGCCAGGAGCTGCACACCGCGGGCCGGATGCTCAACGACCTGTTCCAGCAGGCGCTTCGGGTCGGCAAGCGGGCCCACTCCGAGACCGGCATCGACCGCGCCGGGCAGTCCCTGGTCACCTTCGGGCTGGCCCAACTCGCCCCCACCACCGGCCCGCTGGCCGGTCTGCGGGCGCTGGTCGTCGGCGCCGGATCCATGTCCTCGCTGGCCGCGGCGACCCTCGCCAGGGCCGGCGTGCGCGGCCTGGTCATCGCCAACCGCACCGCCGAGCGCGCCGAGCGGCTGGCCCACCTGCTCGCCGAACAGGGCACCGAGGCACGGGCGATCGCCATGTCCGAGGTGCCGGCGGCGCTCGCCGAGGCCGACATCGTGGTGTCGTGCACCGGTGCCACCGGCCTGGTGCTGACCGCCGACGACCTGCGCCGCGCGGCCGACGGCCGCCCGGAGGGCGCCACCCTGGCGGTGCTCGACCTGGCCATGCCGCGCGACGTGGACTCCGCCGCGCACCACCTGGTCGACGTGCACCTGGTGGACATAGAGACCCTCGCGGCCGCCTCCGCGGACGCGCCGATGGCCGCCGACGTGGACCAGGTGCGGGCGATCGTCTCCGAGGAGGTCGAGGCGTTCGGCGCGGCCCAGCGGGCGGCCCGGATCACCCCGACCGTGGTGGCGCTGCGCGCCATGGCGGCCGACGTCGTCGCGGGTGAACTCTCGCGGCTGGACGGTAGGCTCCCGGATCTGGACGACAAGCAACGCGCGGAGATCACCCAGACCGTGCGCCGCGTCGTCGACAAGCTCCTGCACGCGCCGACCGTGCGCGTCAAGCAGCTCGCAGGCGAGCCCGGCGGTGCCGGGTACGCCGACGCGCTGCGCGAACTCTTCGACCTCGACCCGCAGGCGGTCGTCGCCGTCTCCCGCGCGGAGCGGCCTGTGGCGCAGGTCTCGCACAACGGAATCGAGGAACTTCGGTGAACGCCACGGCAGGCGCCTCGCAGGGCGCCCCCGAGGGGGCCGGCCCCCTCCGTCTCGGCACCCGGCGCAGCAAGCTCGCCATGGCGCAGTCCGGGATGGTCGCCGAGCAGGTGCGGCAGGTCACCGGCCGCGAGGTCGAACTCGTCGAGATCACCACGCACGGCGACGTCTCGCGCGAGAACCTGGCGCAGATCGGCGGCACCGGTGTGTTCGTCTCCGCGCTGCGCGACGCGCTGCTGGCCGGCGAGATCGACTTCGCCGTGCACAGCCTCAAGGACCTGCCGACCGCGGACGCGGACGGCCTCGTGCTGGCCGCGACCCCGGTCCGCGAGGACCCGCGGGACGCCCTGGTGTCGCGCGACGGCCTGACCTTCGAGCAGCTCGGCCGGCTCGACCGCCCGGCCCGGGTCGGCACCGGCTCCCCGCGGCGGATGGCGCAGCTCAACGCATGGGCGCGGAGCCACCGCCTGCAGATCGAGACGGTTCCGATCCGTGGCAACGTTGACACCCGGATCGGGTACGTTACTTCCGGCAAGCTCGACGCGGTCGTGCTGGCCGCCGCCGGGCTGAACCGTATCGGCAGGCTCGCCGAGGCGAGCGAGCTGATCGACGCCGACGCTGTACTGCCCGCCCCCGGCCAGGGAGCGCTGGCCGTCGAATGCGCCGCCTCCAACCCGGAGTTGGCCGCACAGCTCGCCGAGCTCGACGACCCGGTGACCCGGGTCGCCGTGACTGCCGAGCGAACCCTGCTCGCCGCCCTCGAGGCCGGCTGTTCCGCCCCCGTGGGCGCGCTGGCCGACCTGGTGGCCGACGGGCAGGTTACCGAGCTGCGCCTGCGCGGCGTCGTCGGCACGACCGACGGCACCGAGCTGGTGCAGATGTCCATCACCGGCCCCGTACCGGCATCGGACGGCGAAGCACGGGCCCTCGGCCGCGAGCTCGCCGCCGAGATGCTCGCCAAGGGCGCGGCCGGTCTTATGGGGGAGCGCACACCTTGAACCCCGCTGCCGTCGCCACGACCACCACCGCCGGCGCCCCTGCCGGTCCCGCCGGGACCGCCGCAGGTCATGTCACCTTTCTCGGCGCAGGCCCGGGCGACCCCGGACTGCTGACCCTGCGGGCCGTCGAGGCACTCGCCCTGGCCGACGTCCTGGTCGGCGACGCGACCGTGCTCGACGTCGTCCGCACGCACGCCCGCACCGATGTGGGCACAGCCGAACCCGTCACCGCCGGCGAGGTGTTGAACTCCGGCACCGCCGATCCGGCTGCTGCCGCACAGCTTGTCATGGCGTCCGCGCGGGCCGGCAAGCGGGTGGTGCGTGCGGTCTCCGGCGACCCCGGACTCGACACCTCGGCCGCCGCCGAGATGCTCGCCTGCGCGCGCGCCGGCATCCCGTTCGAGGTGGTGCCCGGCGTGGCCGCCGCGGTGGGCGTGCCCGCCTACGCCGGCGTGCCGCTCAGCGGGGACGTGCGGTTCGTCGACGCGGCGACCGCCTCCGACCGCTGCTGGAGCGAGGTCGGCGAGAGCGCGGCGACGCTGGTGGTGTCCACCACGCTGCAGACCGTGGCCGCGACCGCGGCCGAACTCGTCGCCGCCGGCCGCAAGCCGGACACCCGGCTGACCGTCACCGTCGCCGGCACGACCACCCGGCAGCGCACCTGGACCGCGACGCTGGCCACCATCGCCGCCGAGCTGAAGGCCACCAAGGCGCTGCCGACGCCGGAGGGCCCGATCGCCGCGATAGCCGTCGTCGGCGAGGGCACCGAGCAGCGCGAGCACCTGTCGTGGTTCGAGACCAAGCCGCTGTTCGGCTGGCGGGTGCTGGTGCCCCGCACCAAGGAGCAGGCCGCGTCGCTGTCGGACCAGCTGCGCTCCTACGGCGCGGTGCCGCACGAGGTGCCGACCATCGCGGTCGAACCGCCGCGCACCCCGCAGCAGATGGAGCGGGCGGTCAAGGGCCTGGTCACCGGCCGCTACGAGTGGATCGCCTTCACCTCGATGAACGCGGTCAAGGCGGTGCGGGAGAAGTTCGAGGAGTACGGGCTGGACGCCCGGGCCTTCGCCGGGATCAAGGTCGCCGCGGTCGGCGAGCAGACCGCGCAGGCGCTGGTGGAGTTCGGCGTGAAGCCGGACCTGGTGCCCAGCGGCGAGCAGTCCGCGGCCGGGCTCCTGGAGGACTGGCCGCCCTACGACCCGGTCTTCGACCCGATCGACCGGGTGTTCCTGCCGCGCGCCGACATCGCCACCGAGACGCTGGTCGCCGGGCTGGTCGAGCTGGGCTGGGAGGTCGACGACGTCACGGCGTACCGCACCGTGCGCGCGTCGCCGCCGCCGGCGGACACCCGCGAGGCGATCAAGGGCGGCGGGTTCGACGCGGTGCTGTTCACCTCGTCCTCGACCGTGCGGAACCTGGTCGGTATCGCGGGCAAGCCGCACAACGTGACGGTGATCGCCTGTATCGGCCCGGCCACGGCCAAGACGGCCGAGGAGCACGGGCTGCGGGTGGACGTGATGGCGCCCGAGCCGTCCGTGCACGCGCTGGCGCAGGCGCTGGCCGACTTCGGCACCGCCCGCAGGACCGCCGCCGAGGAGGCCGGCGATCCGGTGACCCGTCCCAGCGAGCGCCGTCCCGGCGCCCGCCGCCGTCGCGTCTGAGGCCGCCGAATGGGCGGCCCGGACGCCGACTTGGCGTCGGGAAGAGCACCCCGTGCGCGGGCGTACGGTGGAGGCATGGTGAGGTATGGCGAGTTCCCCGGGACGCGGCCCCGTCGGCTGCGGACGACTCCGGCGATGCGGCGACTGGTCGCCGAGACCCGGCTGGACGCGGCGGGCCTGATCCTGCCGATGTTCGTCCGGGAGGGCATCAGCGAGCCGCAGCCGGTCTCCTCGATGCCCGGTGTGGTCCAGCACACCCGCGACTCCCTGCGCAAGGCGGCCGTGGAGGCCGCGGAGGCGGGCGTCGGCGGCCTGATGCTGTTCGGCGTGCCCGAGGTGAAGGACGCGATCGGCAGCCAGGGCACGGAGCCGGACGGCATCCTGCAGCTGGCGATCCGCGACGTGGTCTCCGAGGTCGGCGACGCCGTGGTCGTCATGTCCGACCTGTGCCTGGACGAGTACACCGACCACGGCCACTGCGGCGTCCTGGACGACCGGGGCCGGGTGGACAACGACGCGACGCTGGAGCGCTACGCCGAGATGGCGCAGGTCCAGGCGGACGCCGGCGTCCATGTCGTGGGCCCGTCCGGGATGATGGACGGCCAGGTCGGCGTGGTCCGCGAGGCGCTGGACGAGATCGGTCACCAGGACGTGGCGATCCTCGCCTACACCGTCAAGTACGCGTCGGCGTTCTACGGCCCGTTCCGCGAGGCGATGAACTCCTCGCTCAAGGGCGACCGCAAGACCTACCAGCAGGACCCGGCGAACCTCCGCGAGTCGATGCGCGAGCTGGCGCTGGACCTGCAGGAGGGCGCGGACATGGTCATGGTCAAGCCCGGACTGCCCTACCTGGACGTGCTGACCAGGATCGCCGACACGGTGGACGTGCCGGTCGCGGCCTACCAGATCTCCGGGGAGTACGCGATGGTCGAGGCGGCCGCCGCGAACGGCTGGATCGACCGGGACCGTGCCATTCTGGAGACGCTGACCTCGTTCCGGCGGGCCGGCGCGAGCATGATCCTGACGTACTGGGCGACCGAGGTCGCGCAGCGGCTGTAGGTTCCCGGGAGAGCACGGGACAGGGGAGGAGGACGTCGTGAGCCGAGGCATACCCTCGTGGATGGCCGTGAGCGGGCTGACCGCCGGGGCGATGGTCGTGGTGTCGGTGCTCGCCTTCCAGGCCAGCGGTTCCACCTCCGCCAACCCCACCGCCGCTCCCACCCCGCACCCGACGGCCACCAAGCCGCACAGCGCGCCCACCACGCCGCCGCCGGTCCCGGTGGGCGGCGACACCGGCAAGCGCATCGTGTACTCGCTCAGCCAGAACCGCGTCTGGGTCGTCCCCAAGTCCGGCCCGGTCTCGACCTTCCTGGTCCAGCCGGGCACGGTGCCCGCGACGCCCGGCGTGTACTACGTCGGCGATCGCAAACCGGCGTCGGTCGGCTCGGACGGCAAGCAGATCGAGCACGTGGTGTTCTTCGAGTACACCGCCGAGAGCTGGGTGGCCTTCTCCGCGCAGGTCGACGACAAGGTGGCCGCGCCCGACCCGAACCTGCGCACCGGCGCGGTCCGCATGCACCGCGCCGATGCCCTGAAGATCTGGAACAACACCGTCCGCGGTTCGACGGTCGTCGTCGTCAAGTAGCCCGTCCCCGGCCGCGGATGGGGTCCCACGGACGCGGGCCTACGGCGTGACGATCGGGAACAGCGGGTCGAAGTCCTCGACCAGGCCGGCGTAGGCGGTCAGCGCGGCCGCGTCGCCGTCGAGCCGGATCAGGTCCTTGGCGGCGAGGTCGTGCGCGGTGGCGGGTGCGGTCAGGACCTGGGCCAGCGCGAGCTTGGGGCCGGCGACGGTGAGCTGGACCGGGTGGCCGGGGGTTCCGCGGCGGGCGTTGAGGACACCGCGCCGGATCCACAGGTGCCAGTCCCGGTCGTCCCCGGCGGCGTCCTCGAACCGGAACGCGATCCGCACGTCCGCCCCGGCGGCCCGCTCGCCGACGACGTGCACGGCGGCGTAGTCGAAGAGCAGGTCGACGGGCATCGAGGCGATGGTGTCCTGGCTGGCGGTGACCACCGGGACCTCGGCGACGCCCTCCCGCAGCTCCTGCGCGGCGGACAGGTAGATGCCGCGCCACTGGGGGCCCTCGGCCTGGTAGCCGAGCTGCTCGTACGCGTCGGCCTGGAGGGCGCGGGCCTCGGCGTGGCCCGGCTCGGCGAACACCAGGGCGTGCAGGATCTGCGCGGCCCACCGGTAGTCGGCCGCCTCGATCGCCCGCCGGCCCTCGGCGAGGATCGCGTCGGCGCCGATCAGGTCGACCAGCCGGCGTGCGGTCTCGGCCGGCGGGTGCGGGTGCAGGCTGACCGGGTCGCCGTCCCACAGGCCCAGCTCCTTGGCGAACACCGCGCGTACGTCGTGGTGGACGGTGCCGTGGTAGCCGCGGACCGCCCAGGTGCGGCGCAGCTCCTCGGGCAGCTCGACCTCCTCGGCCGCCTCCAGCGGGGTGTGCCCCTGGTTGGCCAGCCGCATGGCCTGGTCGTGCAGGTACTTGTAGGTGTCGCGCTGGGCCTCCAGGAACGAGGTGATCCGCGCGTTTCCCCAGACCGGCCAGGTGTGGGTGCCGAAGTGGACCTGGACGTCGTCGCCCCAGCGCTGGAGGGTCTCGTCCAGGTAGCGGGCGAAGTTCCGGGCGTCGCGGGTGCGGGCGCCGCGCAGGGTCTGGATGTTGTGCAGGGTGTGGTTGGCGTTCTCCGCGCAGGTCAGCGCGCCGAGCGCGGGGATGTGGAGGTGCATCTCCTCCGGCGCCTCGGTGTCGGGCGCGTACAGGAACTCGAACTCCAGCCCGGCCAGCTCCCGGCGGGTGCCGGTGCGGGTGATCGGGTCGGTCGGGGAGAGGTAGGAGATGGTGGAGCCGTTCGGCAGCGCGACGCCGATCCCGCAGGTCACGCAGCCCCGCGGGCCTTCGGGCAGCAGGCTCTGGAAGGCGTAGGAGGCGCGGCGGGCCATGGCGTTGCCGGCGATGACGTTCTCGCCGATCGCGTGCTTGTCGAAGGACGCGATCGTGCCGGGTGCCAGGATCGGGACCCGGCCCGCGGCGACGTCCGCGGGGTCGACGAGGCCCTTGACGCCGCCGTAGTGGTCGGCGTGGGTGTGGGTGTAGATGACCGCGGCCACGGGCTTGTCGCTGACGTGCTCGCGGATCAGGGCCAGCCCCTGGGCCGCCGACTCGACGGAGCCGGCGCAGTCGATGATCACCAGCCCGGTGTCGCCCTCGACGACGGTCAGGTTCGCGACGTCGTTGCCGCGCACCTGGTGGATGCGGTCGGCGACCTTGTACAGGCCGCCCTGGGCGATCAGCTGCGACTGCCGCCACAGGCTGGGCTCGACGGTGTCGGGACAGGGCGCGTCCTCGGCCAGGTAGGAGAAGTCCGCGGGGTCGAAGAGGACCCGGCCGTCCGCGTCCCGCAGCGGGCCGGGCAGCGGGGCGACCAGCCCCCGCGCCGCGTCGGCGAAGTCCTGCCGGTCCTCCATGGCGTAGCGATCGACGGCTTCCTTGTTCGCGGCGGCGGTGGCGGCGGTCGCGGGCTTGGCGGAACTCATCTGTCGGGCACCTTCCTGGAGGGGCGGGGTCACAGGCGGATGATCACCAGGGCCGTGTCGTCCTGGGCGCCGGCCGGGGGGAGCAGGTCCCCCAGCAGCGCGTCGGCGAAGTCCTCCGGGGGCAGCCGGCGGTGGCGGGACATGGCCCGGGCGAGCCGGGACAGGCCGACGTCGATGTCCTCGCCGCGGCGCTCCACCAGGCCGTCGGTGTAGAGGACGAGGGCGCCGCCCGGGGCGAAGGGGACGGTGGTCTGCGGGCGGGACACGTGCTCGGGACGGGCCCCGAGCGGCGGATCGGTGGCCTGGTCGAGGAAGTCGACCCGGCCGTCCGGCCGCAGCAGGGCCGCCGGCGGATGGCCGGCGGTGCTGTAGGTGACCGAGCGCGCGGTCCAGTCGAGGTAGGCGGAGACGGCGGTGGTGGACTCGGCGCCCTCCACGGACCTGGCGTACAGGTCCACGGTCTCCAGCGCGGCCGCCGGGCCGTCGGTGACCCGGGCTGCGGCGCTCAGGGCGCTGCGCAGCTGGCCCATCACGCCGGCCGCGGTCAGCCCGTGGCCGACGACGTCGCCCACGGCCAGCGCGATCCGGTCGCCCGGCAGGTCCACCAGGTCGTACCAGTCGCCGCACACGTGCAGCGCGCCGATCGCCGGCCGGTAGCGGACGGCGACGGAGTGCCCCGCGTAGCGGGGCGTCGGCAGCATCGCGGCCTGCAGGGTCAGCGCGACCTCGCGCTCGCGGGCGTGCGCCTGCCGCAGCCGCTCGTTGACCTCCTGCAGTTCACGGGCCCGCATGTACAGCTCGCCCTCCAGGTCGCGGGGCGCGCGGTGGTCGTCGCTGCTGAGGCCGTGGGTGCGGATGAAGGCGGTGACCTCCTCGACGCGGTGCGCCACGTACTCGACGTCGCCGTCCGGGCCCGCCACCGGGAGGTTGACGATGCTCCAGTACCGCTCCTCGAAGACGCCCGGCCGGTCGGGGCGCTCCGTGTCGTAGCGCTGGAGGCCGACCGTGTCCGGCTCGCCGGTGGCGAACACCCGGCGGATCGACGCGGCGACGTTGCGGCTGCCGGTCGCCTGCGGGTCGTGCGGGTTGTCGGGGTAGAGGCGGAAGACGTTGCGGCCGATCAGGGCGCTCCTGGGCCGGCCGGCCAACCGCTCGTAGGCCGGGTTCACGTCCAGGTAGACCATGTCCGGGCCGACCAGCGCGATACCGGCGGGCAGGGTCCGGAAGACCGCCCGGTAGTCGATCTTCTGTCGCGTCGTCGGACTCGTCACTGGCGCCCCGCAAAGTAGGACAAACTATGACAAGCATGCATGACAAACGGCCCGCAGGCCCAACCATGCGCCGGGCCTGCGGGCCGGGGGCCGGCAGAAGGGGTCGCGGACGGCCCGGCGCGGCGGACCGGCGGCTGACCGCGGGAAGCGGCGCCGCCGGCCGTGGCCGGGCGGGGCGGGCTACAGGCGCTCGGGCGTCCGGATGCCCAGCAGGGACAGGCCCTGCCGCAGCGTGCGGGCGGTCAGCTCGCACAGGAACAGCCGGTTCTCCACCTGCGCCGGGCCGCCCTCGGCGGTCAGCACCGGGCACTGCTCGTAGAAGGTGGTGAACAGCGACGCCAGCTGGAACAGGTACGACGCGAGGCGGTGCGGCTCGTAGACCTCGGCGACCTCGGCGAGCGTCTCGGCGAACGCGTCCAGGTGCAGGCCCAGGGCCCGCTCGGACGGCTCCAGGGCCAGCTCCGGGTGCGCCGCCGGCCGCTGCCCCTCGGCCGCCTTGCGGAAGATCGACCGGGTCCGCGCGTAGGCGTACTGGATGTAGACGCTGGTGTCGCCGTTGAGCGAGACCATCCGGTCCAGGTCGAAGACGTAGTCCTTGCCGAGCGAGGTCGACAGGTCGGCGTACTTCACCGCGCCGATGCCCACCTGCTCGCCGTTGGTGCGGATCTCGTCCTCGGTCAGGCCGATCTTCTCGCCCTTCTCCCGGACCACCGCGGTGGCCCGCTGCACGGCCTCGTCCAGCAGGTCCTCCAGTTTCACGCTCTCGCCGGCCCGGGTCTTGAACGGCTTGCCGTCCTTGCCCAGCAGGGTGCCGAACGGGAGGTGCCGCGCCGTGACGTCGTCGGTGAGCCAGCCGGCCCGCCGGGCGGTCTCGAAGACCATCCGGAAGTGCAGGGTCTGCCGCACGTCCACCACGTACAGCAGGGTGTCGGCGTGCAGCTCGCCGGTCCGGTTGCGGATCGCCGACAGGTCGGTGGCCGCGTAGCCGTAGCCGCCGTCGGTCTTGCGGACGATCAGCGGGACCGGCTCGCCGTCCTTGCCCTTGACGTCGTCGAAGAACACGCACAGGGCGCCGTTGGACCACACGGCCACGCCGGACTTCTCCAGCAGGTCGCAGGTCTCGGCGAGCATGTCGTTGTACCCGGACTCGCCGACGATGTCCTCGTCGCGGATCTCGATGTCGAGCTTGCGGTAGACCGAGTCGAAGTAGATCTTCGACTCGTCCACGAACCGCTGCCACAGCGCGAGCGTCTCCGGGTCGCCGGCCTGGAGGTCCACCACCCGCCGCCGCGCGCGCTCCTTGAACGCCTCGTCGGACTTGAACAGCGCCCCGGACGCCTTGTACAGCCGGTCCAGCCGGGACATCGACGCCTCGCCGGCGTCCTTCTCGTCCGCGGCGTGGTCCAGCTCGTGCGGGTGCTCGATCAGGTACTGGACGAGCATGCCGAACTGGGTGCCCCAGTCGCCGATGTGGTGCCGGCGGACCACCTGCTCGCCGCCGAACTCCAGCACCTTGCACAGCGCGTCGCCGATCACCGAGGACCGCAGGTGGCCGACGTGCATCTCCTTGGCCACGTTGGGCTGCGCGTAGTCGACGACGGTGGTGCCGGGCGCGTCCTTGAGGGGCACGCCGAGCCGGTCGTCGGCGGCCCGGGCGGCCAGCGTCCCGACGATCGCCGCGTCGGAGACGGTGATGTTGAGGAAGCCGGGTCCTGAGACCTCGACCTCGGCGATCAGCTCGTCGGCCGGCAGCGCGGTGACCACGGCGCCGGCCAGCTCCCGCGGGTTGGCCTTGGCCTTCTTCGCCAGGCCCAGCACCCCGTTGGCCTGGAAGTCGGCCCGGTCGCTACGTCGCAGCAGCGGGTCGGCGCCGGTGGCCGACGGCACCGCGGCCGCCAGGGCCGCGGAGACGCGCTGCTGGAGCGAGGCGGAGAGGGAAGCGACCGAGGCCATGAAGCTGCCGTTCGACGAGGTGATGGGTCGCCCCGATTCTCCCACGCGGGTGGTGCCCGCCGCGACGTACATAAGGGGGCGCGCGCCTGTGGACAACCGGTGAGGGAGGGGCCGGCGGTCTGGGAGAATGGGGGGACGCCAAGCACTCCATCCCGAGGAAGCACAGGAAGAAGAGGACCGTGGCTCAGAGCACCGAGGCCGACTGGGTCTCCCGTTTCGCGGACGACGTCATCGCCGAGTCGGAGCGCCGCGCCCCCGGGAAACCCGTCGTCGTCGCGTCCGGGCTCAGCCCGTCCGGCCCCATCCACCTGGGCAACCTCCGCGAGGTGATGACCCCGCACCTGGTCGCCGACGAGATCCGGCGCCGCGGGTACGAGGTGCGGCACCTGATCTCCTGGGACGACTACGACCGCTACCGCAAGGTGCCGAACGGCGTCGCCGGGATCGACGGGAGCTGGGCCGAGCACATCGGCAAGCCGCTGACCTCGGTGCCCGCCCCGGCCGGCTCCGCGCACCCGAACTGGGCCGAGCACTTCAAGGCCCAGATGACCGAGGCGCTCACCGAGCTGGGCGTGGAGTACGACGGGATCAGCCAGACCGCGCAGTACACCGCGGGCGCGTACCGGGAGCAGATCCTGCACGCGATGCGGCACCGCGCGGACATCGACGCCATCCTCGCCCAGTACCGCACCAAGAAGGCGCCCGCCAAGGCGTCCCAGAAGCCGGTGGACGCCGCCGAGTTGGAGGCCGAGGAGGGCTCCGGCGCGGCCGCGGAGGACGACGGCAGCGCGACCGGCGCCGGCGGCATCGGCTACGTGCCCTACAAGCCGTACTGCGGCGACTGCGGCAAGGACCTCACCACCGTCACCGCGTACGACGACGACACCACCGAGCTGACGTACACCTGCGCCTGCGGGTTCGGCGAGACCGTCCGGCTCAGCGAGTTCAACCGCGGCAAGCTGGTGTGGAAGGTCGACTGGCCGATGCGCTGGGCGTACGAGGGCGTGATCTTCGAGCCGTCCGGCGTCGACCACTCCTCGCCCGGCTCGTCGTTCCAGGTCGGCGGGCAGATCGTCGGCCCGATCTTCGGCGGCAAGCAGCCGATCGGCCCGATGTACGCCTTCGTCGGCATCTCCGGCATGGCGAAGATGTCCTCCTCGCGCGGCGGGGTGCCCACCCCGGGCGACGCGCTGCGGATCATGGAGCCGCAGATCCTGCGCTGGCTCTACGCCAGGCGCCGCCCCAACCAGTCGTTCAAGATCGCCTTCGACCAGGAGATCCAGCGGCTGTACGACGAGTGGGACGCGCTGCAGCGCAAGGTCGACGACGGTTCGGTGCTGCCGGCCGACGCCGCCGCGTACGGCCGGGCGGCGGGCACCGCGTCCGGCGAGCTGCCGCGCACCCCGCGGCCGCTGCCGTACCGCACGCTCGCCTCGGTGGCCGACATCACCGCGGGTGCGGAGGACCAGACCCTGCGGATCCTGTCCGAACTCGACCCGTCGCGGCCGCTGGCCTCGCTGGACGAGGTGCGGCCGCGCCTGGACCGGGCGGAGAACTGGATCACCACGCAGGTGCCGGCCGAGCAGCGCACCGTGGTGCGGTCCGCGCCGGACACCGCGCGGCTGGCCGCGCTCGGCGAGGCCGAGCAGGGTGCGTTGAAGCTGCTGCTGGACGGGCTGGACGCGCACTGGTCGCTGGACGGGCTGACCACGCTCGTCTATGCGGTGCCGAAGGTCCAGGCGGGCCTGGAGCCGGACGCCAAGCCGACGCCCGAACTCAAGGCCGCCCAGCGGGCGTTCTTCGCGGTCCTCTACGAGCTCCTGGTCGGCAGGGACACCGGACCGCGCCTGCCCACCCTCCTGCTGGCCGTCGGCCAGCAGCGCGCCCGCACCCTGCTGGGCGGCGCCGCCTGACCCGAGCCCACTGACGCGGGGCCGCCCGACCCGGCCCCGAGCCACCGAAGAGGCGGCGCCCCCCACCCGGGATGCGCCGCCTCTTCGGCTGTCGCCTCACCCTGCGCGGCTGCGCTGGCCGCGTGGGTCACGCGGGTCGATCGGCCGCTGCCGGCGTCCGGCTCCCGCCGGTCAGGGCTGCGGGTGGCACAGGTCGCGTGGGTCGCTGCCGGGCGTCCGGGCCGGGCGGGGGCAGGGCCGCGGTGCCGCATGGGCCTCACGGGTCGGACGGGTTGCTACGCGTTGCGCGGGTAGCTGCCGGGCGTCCGGCTCGCGCGGGTCAGGGGTGCGGGGTGGCACAGGTCGCGTGGGTCGCTGCCGGGCGTCCGGGCCGGGCGGGGGCAGGGC
>Ga0123353_10001789_pt1 | contig 26417 bp, 22 predicted proteins | sample TergutLab28metaG_3_FD_92763 | JGI IMG/M metagenome (GOLD analysis project Ga0123353, IMG submission 92763) | Labiotermes labralis P3 segment gut microbial communities from Petit-Saut dam, French Guiana - Lab288 P3 | ecosystem: Host-associated > Arthropoda: Insects > Digestive system > Gut ...
GAAACACGTCACACATTCCGTTCCCGCTTGGATTCTGCCGGCGCAAATCATGTTTGCATAGACTTAATAATGGGGCATAAATCGGACAATATAGGAGAGCGTGTTTATACCCATAAGACAATCGATGAGCTTAAAAAAGCTATTGAACTAATAACCGAATAGTAACAAATATGGGTTTTCCGTGGTTAAAATAGTATTTTTGATATTAATGCCCTAAATCATGGGCTGAAGCTAAGAGTCACAGAACTTGCATCCATAGAGGGGTGCGTATAATCGGACATTATTGAGTGAAACGTAAAATAGTTTTTTTCTGTTCATTATCGTCCTTCAATACCGGTATGCCTATAAGCACTTTTAAATTGGCTGCGGGCCTTGCTCAAAAAGAGTGTTGGGATGTGTTTGCAATATTGCCCCAGGAAGGCGAACTCGGATCAAAATTAAAGGCCCGTTCCGTGAAGCTGACCATTATTCCCTTCCACCGTTTTAAAACAAATCCGATATCATTTTTACATTTTGTTTTTACTTATTTTTTAGCAGGCATAAGACTTTATAAATTTATCCGCAAGAATAAAATTGACATTGTGCATTTCTCAGATCTGATTGACGCTCCCTTTTATCCGTGGGCGCGTATCAGCGGAGCAAAAGTAGCTGCGCATGTGCGTGTTTGCATCGGGCGGCCTTTCACGAGGTTTATGTTTAAAACGTGGGCATTTTTGTTTTGCTCCCATATTATAACAATTTCTCAATTTGTAAAATCATATTACGGTTTTCATAAACGCACGTCTGTTGTTTATAATCCCGGGCCGGATCGTGAACTGTTTAGCGCTGACAGGTATCCGCGCAGAACTTTAAATGGGGTGGATGATGGAACCGATAATATTCCCCTTGTTTTTACGGCGGCGTCATTTCGCAGGGAGAAAGGGCATCATAATTTTTTGAAGATAGCGTCACTGATAAAGGAACGTTTTGGCGCTGATGTTCGTTTTGTTATTGTCGGCGGAAAAGTTCAAGGGCATGAGGAATATTATGACGAAATGATGGAAGAGATAAAGCATTTGAATCTTAATAGCTGTTTGACTGTTACCGGAAATATCCCTCATGAAAAAGTACCGGCAATAATGGCCGGCGCCTCAGTGTTTATGTTTGCTCCCGAATGGGAAGAGGCGCTTGGCGGAGTGATACTTGAGGCGATGGCGATGAATGCCGCGGTTGTTGCGTATGATTGCGGCGGCATCAGCGAATGTTTTACTGATGGTGAATCAGGATATTTAATTAAGCGCGGTGATTTTGATGCTGCTGCCGACAAGATTGTTACGCTTTTGAAATCGCCGTCGTTAATAAAAAATATAACGGATGAAGCTCGCGCCGAATTGGACAGGAAGTTTACGTTAGATAGTTATTTAGATGGCGTTGAAAATATATATGAAAAACTTTTGGAGGCGCGCTGATGCCGGGATTATTTGGATATGTTGACGGTGACGGACTTTCATACGATGACAGCGTCCTTCGAAAGATGCGGGAGTTGTTGCTGTATGTTAATATCAATACCTGTAAATCCGAACCGTTTTATCACGGGCACGGTGTTCACGCCGGATACTGCGCTCCGTCATTTGAAACTGTTGATCAGCATACATTTGAAGTTGACGGTGTTATCTGCTGGTTTGATGGTGAAGTTTATAATATCGATGAACTTGCCGGAAATCACTCATCTTTATTAATACCGGCATCACCAATACCGTCACAATCCCCGTGCGTCAAAAAGATGTTGATCGCCGCGTATAAATCAGGCGTCTTAAATGATTTTTTGAGAAAAGCTGACGGATATTTTTCCGCGGTTATCCACGATACAAAAAATCAGCAGATAAAGTTTATTACCGACAGATTCGGATTCAGACACCTTTTCTATACGGTTCACAGCGGAACATTGATTTGGGCTTCGGAATGTAAAGCGCTTTTGGCTCATCCAGATTTTAAAATCAGTGTTGACCGTCAATCACTTGATGATTTTATGAATTACGGTCAGCTGTGTGATGATAAGACATGGTTAGACGGTGTTCGGCTGCTTGAAGCGGCTGCGGTATTGACGTTTGATATGCGTCCGAGATTAATACAAAGAGAACAGTACTGGTCGCCTCAGGAGATCGGGCCGTTGACAGGAAAGACCGATGTAATTGAATTATATGAAGAGTGGGGAAAGCTCCTTAGGCTCTCGGCAGCCAAAAGGACAGCACACACCGCGGCGCACCGCACCGGCATAACTTTGAGCGGCGGTCTTGATTCCCGCGCCATTTTTGCAGCAATGCCTAATCCGTCCGACGGGGGTAGGATTAACGCCGTTACGCTTGGGGACAGCAGATGCGATGATGTTCGGATAGCGTCTGCGGTCACTAAAATAAAGGGCGCAAACCACTATACTTTCCCTTGGAAAATTGACGGATGGTTGGAGAGAACGTTCTTGGGAATTTGGGCCACGGACGGAGCTTTAGATCTCTCCGCGCAGCTTGGCGTAAGGCAATTTGATGAGATCTCTCAACTTTTTGACGTCTGCATGAACGGTATTGGCGGCGGAGCAATGCAGAGCGGACGTACGTTGGGCTCATCGATGTCTTTGGAGCATGGCCGCACGGCCTTAGGTGAGCCGGGTTTACAAATGCAATGCAGCCGGATCTGCCGGCCCGGGTTTCGGCTTGATGAATCGTATTTCAAAGTGCGGATGCCGTTTTTTGACAATGATCTTTACGAGTTTTTGACGGCGCTGCCGGATGAAGTTAAACGCACGCGTACTTTCTACTGGCGGGCGCTGCTGCATAATTTCCCTGAGTACTATAAGTCAATACCGTGGCAGCAGTCCGGCGTACCCATTAGTTTGCCGAAGCCTTTATTTGAAGCTGGATTTTTTTACAACAGGGTTTTGAGCCTCATCAAAAGAAAATTGCAGGGATTAGGAATACCGGTCTTCGATTCAAAACTGCACTTTAATACGTCAACCGCGATAAGCCATAAAGGGAATCGTGCGATAGCGGAGTCCTTATTGAGTGATAAAAAGGCAGTTTGGCCCGATTATATTCCCGGCGATGTTGATTCCATACTTAATGGCGGATCAGGCAAGCTGTGCAGAGTGCTGACATTTGAGATTTGGATGCGGATGCTTAATGATAGTGATTTCAGGGAGCGAACGCTTGTTTTCGGACAATCTTAAACGTCAGGAATTCACAGTAAGAGACTATCTGCGTGCGCCGGAAATCCGAAATAATCTTGTCAATCGAGAGAAATGGCGTATAAATCCATCTTTGTATCTTTTGACTTTTGTAAAGAAAGGCCGGTAATCTTTAAGTATAAGATTTATGTTTCCGAGTCGTGAAGCCCAGCGCGGGAATCCGCTGTTATAACTTTCATATTTTGTACCGTTGTCTTTAACTCCATCAAGTATCAAATAAACAGTGTCGGAATATGTGATCATAAAAAAATCAATTAATGTAAGCATTACATATTGTTTCTCTATTTCGGGAACATCTAAATGCCGTCTTTTCCCACCGACCGTATAAACGAAATCATATACTGCCGCAGCATCTCTGAATCTCTCGCTGTCGGAACATACTAAAATCATTTTACGTTTATTTGATTTGTGTATTTTTATTAAATGGTTAATATTGCGCTGCAAAAACTCTTCCTGCAATTCTACAGGTAATGCCGGATATATATTGTTGTAAACTTCGTTCTCATCGAAATCACCGAGTAATGATTGAAAACGGAATGCTGCTGCAATGTACTCGCTGTTTATCTTATTGCGGTGAAAGTCAACAGCATTTTGAAGTTTTGGCGAGAGGCTGAACAGTTCGTTAAATAATATTCCGTAGTCATCGCCCCAATACCATATATTTGTATACAGTAAGAGGTACTTATAATTTTTGGAATTTTTTTCGATGACAGCGGATAATCCATTAAAGTCTAAGTTGTGACATTGTAATGTATCGGTATACTGAGGTAAATCAATACCTGTTACAAAAGAAGAAATCGATCTGCTATTCGCGTTATTTTGCGTTATTTCATCTTCTGATATTTTCCAGTCATAACCGGGATGCAGGTAAATTGACAAATCAAAAGGAGTTGTGAAATTTATTTTAAAACGAAAACCGTATAATTTACAGATTTTGTATAACGTTATTATGCCGCATAGCCTGTCCGCCCACCCGCCTTTGAGCCTTGTATCATTTGCCATATAAACAACTGTAGTATTGCTCAAGTCAGCCGCCTCTGCTCATCACAAATTCTGTATTAATCATTAATCATTGATATAAGTATAAATTATGCCGGAACTTTTTTGGTAATGCCGGGAGAAGTAGTTATTTTTATATAATGATCAATAGAAATTTTTGCTGGATAGCTACATGGAAAATCACCGACCGCTGCAACTTGCGCTGTACGTACTGCGATCCGTCTATAATGACGCGGGCAGACTCTTCCGAGATTATCAACAGGTTTGAGGTTATCGACCGTATCAGCAAATATAAACCGCACATCCTCAACATAAGCGGCGGAGAGCCGTCATTAGTAAAAGAGCTGCCCGGACTTTTATCACGGGCTAAGGCGGTTTGGAATCCGCACATTCGCGTAGTACACAATGGTACGGCTCCGCAAAAGTTAGAGGAGAGTTTACCTTATATTGATCGTTTGGTAATAAGTATTGACGGCCCGGGAGAAGTTAATAAGGCTACGCGCGGGATTAGCGGTGATGCTGTACTTGAGAGAATCGCGAAGCTGTTGGATACGATTGGTACATCTGCCGGAACTAACGCTGGTATTGCTGAAAATATATATGTCAACACCGTAGTCACCGAGAAAAATATCGACACGCTTCCGCTATTCGCTTCTCAAATCAACTCCGTATCCCCGCGTGTAACATTAGCTCTGTTACCGGTGATGCCGCTTCATAGCGAATTGTCTGTACTGAGAGATGGAGAAAAAGGTTATCGCCGGTTTCTTGACATCTACACAAAGATGAAATCTGCCCATAACGCCGTAGTGCATAATTTTGATTGTGTGATGCGCCATAATGATTTACGTGTGATACAGTGTTACAATCAATACTTCACAATACGCTTTTCGCCTCGCGGTGATTTTTTCTCATGCGGCGCAAACTTAGGGTCGCAATTACGCAGGACGGATGGAGCGATCAAAAAAGTTTTTAAAAAGGGCGGCGTCAAAAAATTGTTTACGATGATTTCTCGCTCCATTAAGGGCAGGATGGGGAAGATTGATTTTACATGCCGCAATATGTGCAACTGCGACAGCTGGCTTGATATGCTGTTACTTGGGCATGATACCGAATACGCTCCGATATTGCTGCGTGAGTTTAAGGGGCGGTTCTGTGACAGTGATTACAGTGAGTTGGATGAATTTGTAAAGAAAAATATCAACGCCGATTTTAATGTTGACTGGTTCAGAAGTATGGCGGAAGGGGAGCGGTGATGATTGGCGCGCAAGTACAAACAGCGTCAAGAGAGAGGTGGCTTCATATCGTGAAAACTTCTCATTACGCCACGTATTTTCACACGCCGTACTGGTATGAGCTGACAGCGCCGGGGAAAAATCATACAGCGATTGAGGTAAGTTTTGATGATGGCGCATCAGCCATCATTCCCATTGCGAAAGTCATGCGTATGAAAGGATTAATGACTGATTACTTTTCGTCACCTTATGGAAATTATGGCGGATGGATCAGCGCATCTATTCTCAACGAAGATCATATTAAAGTGCTGACTGACATTTTGACGTCAAAGAAAAATTTGACATTCAGGATCAATCCGTTCGATGACTCTCAAACATCACTATCAACGATAACAGCGTCATCACCGCATGTAAAATTGATAAACGACTACACGCATATCGTTGACCTGACAAAGGGTGACGCCAAGCTGCACAGCGAACTCTCCGGCGGTCATAGAAATGCGATAAACATCGCAAAGCGTAATGGGGTGATCATAAAAGCAGCAGAGACATTTGACGAGTGGGAGCGTTACTACAATGTATATACAGATTCTTTAGGGAGATGGAAATCATGGGAATTAAAGACAAGAACCGTCTATCCTCTGACGTTGTTTAAGCGTCTCTATGAAAATCGTACAGGAAATGAAACACTTTGGCTTGCGTTGAAGGATGAAGAGGTAATAGCCGGTACGCTGTTATTCTATTGGGGCAGACACGCTGTAGCATGGCATGGCGCAGCATTAGCCGGTTGCTTTGATCTGCGTCCAAACAATCTGCTCTATTGGGAGATCTTCAAGAACGCGCAAAGCAGAGGTTACGAAGTCTTCGATTTCAATCCCAGCGGCGGCTACAGCAGGGTTGAGTCATTCAAAAAACATTTCGGCGCGGTACAGATGCCGGCTCCGTTATTGCAGACAAAAACTCCATTGCGGTCACTTATTTCAAATCTTCACGCTCGGCGCATGCGTTAGCCCGCTCGCGTTTTTATATGGATTTTTCAGATTTATCAACTGTTTATTAATTATATTACATAATCAAAATATCAAATCACAAAATTATCACATACTTAAATCGAATTATTAAAAAGATTACATAATTAAAAAATCTCACAATAGAAGCAGGTAAAACAGTTAATAATGAAATTCTCGGAATTTAATTTGCAGTCTGAAATTGTAGAGGCGCTTGACGCCGCGAACTATACAGACTGTATGCCGGTTCAGGCTCAGACACTTGAGCATACGCTTGTTGGAAAAGATGTTTTTGTACAGTCTCAGACAGGAACGGGAAAGACCGCCGCGTTTTTAGTATCGATCTTCGCGCTTCTGCGCTCGGGAACTCTCAAACACTCAAAAGCTCTCATTATCGCTCCCACCCGTGAACTTGCGGTTCAGATCGAAAATGAGGCGAATCTTCTTGGATATAATCTTGGATTTGGAATATGCAGTTTTTACGGCGGCGTAGGTTACGGCCGTCAGGAGCAGTGCCTCGCCGACGGTGTTGATATAATGATTGGTACGCCGGGCAGGATTCTTGATTTTAAGCAATCACGAAAAATAGATTTCAGCAGAATCGGGATATTTGTGATTGACGAAGCAGACAGGCTCTTTGATATGGGCTTTTTGCCTGATATTATCGATATGTTAAGGGCTTTGCCGCCTTGCAGTGAACGTAAGACGATGCTGTTCAGCGCAACACTCAGCAGAGAAGTTAGAAAAATTGCACGGGAGTATATGGATCATCCCGTTGAAATAGAGATCGCACCGGAGCACGTAACTGTAGACGCTATTACTCAGGAGTTGTACCATGTGTCAAATGATGAGAAGATGAAACTGCTTCTTGGAATTATGAAGAATGAAAATCCGGCAAGCGTTCTTGTGTTTACAAATATGAAAGGCGAAGCGAGAGTTGTCGCGGAAAGGCTTCGCCTCAATGGTTTTCCATGCGAACATATTTCCGGTGACTTGCCTCAGAGTAAACGCTCCCGTATCGTTGAGCAGGTAAAGAGCGGGGAGCTCAAATATCTTGTTGCGACAGACGTTGCCGCAAGAGGTATTCATATTGACGACCTTGCGCTTGTTGTTAACTATGATGTTCCCGAATACTGCGAAAACTATGTTCACCGCATAGGGCGTACCGCAAGAGCTGGAAAGAGCGGCAAAGCGATAACGCTTGCGTGCGAAGAGTACGTTTATGCTCTTGAAGCTATAGAGCAGTATATAGGTAAAAAAATCCCGATAGCTTTTGCTAATGCAGAATATTACGCGGAAGATTGTACAGAAGGAATGACGTTCAGAAGGAGTGAACGTCCATACGATGAGCGCAGCGGGAGAGGACGTTCATCATCATCAAGAGGCCCAAGCAGAGGCTCCCGCACCGCGCGGTCTAAATCCGGGCCGCATGAGTCAAGGCGTTCAGACCCCCGCAAGTCAAGCTCATCTCACAAGTCAAGACAATTTTCCGATGATACAAGGTCTTACAGAAATTCTGAAAATCAGGGCGGATCACAACAGCGGTCAAAATCGAACTATCAACAAAAAAAGCCGCAGCACAACAGCGCTGACCGCATAAAATCCAACTCCTCATCAACGCAAATTCCACAAAAGAAAATGAGTTGGTTCAGCAAAATAAAATCGAAAATTTTTAAACAAAACGGATGATATACTGGTATGCGGCATAAATTGACACTGCACCGCACGCAGCTGCACGCAGGGCCGGCTCTGCTGCTTAGCGGCACAGTGCCAATTTATGCCGTAATTTAAAAATCAGACAATATTCTAGGTTTAAAAGCAGTACGCAAAGCGTTAAGTATTGCAAGCGCGTCAATAATCTCCTGCAAGACAGCCCCTGTAACAGGCGTCAAATATCCGCACGCCGCAAACCCCATCCCTATTACGCTAAGCGCCATCCCGCCAATCGCGCTTTGAAGCGCGACAAAGCGCAGTCTGCGGCTTATATGAATAAATTCGTCAACCTTTTTTAGCCCGCTGTCCATTATCACAACCTTTGCGGCAGAAGCTGTGATCTCACTGTTTTGCCCCATAGCTATACCTGCTGTAGAAGCCAAGAGCGCGGGCGCGTCGTTTATCCCGTCACCTACAAAAATAGTATTTTCTTTTTCGGTTATTTCCTTGATGATCTCAAGTTTACGCTCCGGCGAAGTCTCGCAGAAAGTCTCCTTTATGCCAATCATATCCGCAAGATACTGCACTTCGGATTGCTTGTCGCCCGATACAAGGAGCATTCGCTTTGCGTTGTGCTTTTTGCCAAGGTGTTTTATAAACGCTGATCCGTCAAGGCGCGGGGTATCACGAAAAGTGTAGCGGGCTGCGATTTTATCGTTAATAGTGACGATACACTCCATACCTGATTTTTCCGGGGGCAATGATTTCATCTCTTTTGGATTGACATTGGCGAAGTGCTTGCGTCCGGTTACAGTAATTGTTTTATCGTCAACAACTCCTCTGAGTCCAATTCCCGGTTGTTCACTTATTTTTTGAGCGTTGCTTAAAGGGATGTTTGTATTGACAGCAGCTTGCACTATCGGTTTTGCCAAAGGGTGCTTTGAATACCGTTCTATGCTTGCGGTAAGAGATAATACCTCTTTTTGTGAAAATCCATTGAAAATATCCTGATCAACAAGCTGCGGCGCTCCGTAAGTGAGAGTGCCGGTTTTATCGAAGATAAGCGTTTTGCATTTGTCAACCTGTTCAAGGCTTGCGGGGTCTTTTATGATGATGCCGCGCTTTGCGCCAAGTGTTATTGAGCCGATTATCGCGACAGGAATGGCAATTAACAATGGGCAAGGAGTAGCGATCACAAGTACAGCAAGAAAACGAGTTGCATCACCGCTGATCATCCATGCGCAAATTGCAAAGATCAATGCAAAGGGAGCATAGATTGCACCAAGTTCATCCCCAAGTCTTCTTATTTTTGGACGGTGCTGGTTTGACTCTTCCATGACTTTCATTATGCTCGCGTAGCGGGAGTCACGCGCTAACTTATCAGCGCGTATTTTAAGTAAGGTATCACCATTAATTGATCCCGAAAGCACAGCGGAACCGGGAGTCTTTTCAATCATAGACGGTTCACCGGTCAGATACGATTCATTCATGACTCCATGCCCTTCAATAACAGTACCGTCAGCCGGGCAGTATTCGTGCGGGTAGATATAGAGTTCATCACCGATATTTATATTTTCAGTTTCTATTTCGATGATGTGCTCATTGTCAATTTTGTGAGCGATTGACGGCATTCTTTCAGAGAGCGCCCTAAGTACTGATGACGCGTTTTTTACAGCGTATTGCTCTAAAGTCCTTCCGCCTGAAAGCATGAGTACTACAATGGTTCCGGCCAAATATTCTTGAAGGATAAACGCGGTGATAATAGATATACCGGCAAGAAGGTCGGAGCCGAACTCTTTGCGTATGGCTTTTTTGATCAGATCACATACTAAGGGTATGCCGCCGGAAATTAGAATTGCGATAAGAGGCAGATTTTGGTATGATGGACTTAACTCTGTCAATCTCAATATAAGATAGAGTGTAATAGCTATCAGCGACAGCACAACTATAAGCAGGTCACGCTGATTTTTAAGATTGATTTTTTTCTTATTATATTTAGGCATAGCTATTAAGAATTTTCAACTGCTGACAATTTGTCAGCAACCTCCAGTTTACGAATATTTTTCATAAGTTCCGCTGGATTTATCTCCATTTTAAAAAATGCAAACAGCCTTTTCCCTAAATCTTTCATTGATGCGCCTATGGCGTAAACGGTATTGTCGATTATCAAAAACCGGTCGTGAAAAGTTTTTACTTCTTCAATCTCAATCGGTTCATACTGCTGACAGTGTTTTGTCAGGCTTAACTGTAATTTTTCAGTGATTCGCCACGTATAAATTTTTGCAGTGACATTTGGCTTGCGGTCTGAGAGCATAACTAAAACAGTTTCGTCTACGTAGTTATCAATGAGAATAATAGATTTCTTTGCTGATTTTATCAGGTCGGATGCGAAAACGTAAGCGTCGAAGATTTGTCCGTCAAAAAAGACGCCTTGTACCGGCGGTAGAGCTGTTTTTATCAATAAATCAAATTTTTGATCATGCTCAACGATTTTGCTTTCCAATCTGTCAATTCGGTGGTTTATTGCATAACCTCTTAGTATATAATCCTTCAAAATCTGATTCGCCCATCGGCGAAATAGCGTAGCATTTATCGAATTTACACGATATCCTACAGAAAGAATTACGTCAAGATTGTAAATTTTTGTTTGAATAGTTTGCGTTTTATTCGCTATAGCGCCATGCTGAGTGGTTAGTTCCAAAATGGAACTAACCACTCTTTCATCCAATTCACCGCATTCAAAAATATTTTTTAAATGCTTGGTTATTGCCGGACGCTTTGTTCCAAATAATTCCGCAATTTGAGCTTGCGTCAGCCAAACCGTTTCATCCTCTAACCTGACCTCAACCGCGACGGTATCATTCGGCTGATACAGTACTATTTCACCCTTGTTATTATCCATGCCAAAAGCCTTTCATTTTATGAGTTACTTCAATTCCGGCCGCGCGGCAATCATTCCGGTGATAGTTTTTTTGGTTGACAAATAATCAGATAGAGGAGCATGCGTTATTACAACCCGCTTATGTGTTGTTGACGCGTGCAGCAGGTGTATGCGTCCGTTTAAACGTACAAGAATGCCGGCGTGTATCATGTCGAGCCCGCGCACGTTGGTTACTAATCCTACAATATCGCCCTCTTGAAATTCATCTTCACATCCGGCGATATCCTCGTTTTTGATGTAGCGCCATCTGCGGTCTGAAATTGTTTTTTCGATTGACGCAATCTGTGAACGTATCTCCGAGTTAGATTTCAGTACAGGATAGTTATCGGGACGCGAGGTCATAAAGTGTATGTTGAATTTTATGGGTTGATCACACTTTACTTTTGGCAGTGACAGTAAACCCCGCTGTGTGTTGTCAAAAATCCAGTCGCTGAAATAGTGCAGACGCGAGGCGTAGCCGTCCATTTTGCCGCCGCGGTAACGGTTTTTTTCGAGCTCAATAATAAACTGCCCGAATGTGGGATTGCCTGATTTTACAGTCCGAGCCATAGCAAGACAGTTCTCCACAAATGTTACGCAGTCCAAAGTCCTAAATTCTACGATAAGTTTTTCCTCTGTGTTGATGACGCCGGTATCGGCGGGCGGTTTGCCGCCCAAAGTAATGGGTATATTATCGGGGTATGGATTACCAAGCAGCTTTTTCCCCATCTCCGCCATAAGTTTGCCGGTACGAAGATTTCCGCGTTCTTTAAACTCGTTAAGGAGTTTTACAAGAAGCAAACTGTCTTGTTCTGTATAGACTATTTGGGATGACGCAAGCGTTCTGTTTTGCGCAGGTATTGACAACGAAAACAAAACAATAAAAAACAAAACCGCAATTTGTTTTATCATTATATGAATATAAATATTTACAAATCGCCCCCGCAAAAATAAAAAGATTGCCTTTATGCTTTGCCGAACTTATTTTCTTTTTTATATCCTTTTATATCTGATTTTGCGGATTTAAGGGATTAAGTGAAAAAAGTACTGTTCAATTGAAAGAAAACAATCTATAATAATCATATAAATCAAAGAAACCTTTAGCAGGGAAGAGGAATAACTTATGATCAGGTCGTTTCTGAAGGTGTTGGCAGTTAGCGCGTTGGTACTTGGGTTGTCGTCTTGCGGCGGTGACGGCAGTACCGGATTTCCGCGTAATAAGACTTTGTACTTGGCAGGTTCGCAGTGGGGCGACCCTAATACGTTTAACCCGCTTGTTGAAGCGTGGCAGGCGGCATGGCCTGTCAATGACCGCTTTAACCTGATGTATGAGCCGCTTATTACATATAATTCACTTAACGGTGAGTTTGAGCCGCTCCTCGGTACGCTTGTTTCAAGCGACCCCGATAAGGTTATCGTTGATCTCAACCCCAAGGCAAGATGGAGCGACGGCAAGCCAGTTACCTCTGCCGATGTAAAGTTTATCTTTGAAATCGGCCGCCGTTTCAGAAACGCGCCTACCGCTTTTGCTATCGACTTCACAAAAGAGATTTTGGTTGAAGAGCTTGAGGGCGGTGTTGAGCGTCTTACATTTGTAGTCAACAAAGAGGGACGCAATAATCCGCTTGTTATTCTTGACCATTTGCAGGCGATCCGCATTGTTCCCGCTCACGTGTTTGAGAAGCTCTTGGAAGAGAACGGCAACGACCTGAGCGCGGTTCAGAGACTTAAGATTGATAGAGACCCCGTTGTATCAGGCCCTTATAACATTGAGAACTATACTAATGAGAGAATCGTACTCAAGCGCCGTGACGATTACTGGGGTAACGCGGCGCTATACGGCGGCAAACTGCCTGCTCCTGAGTTTATCATTCACCCTATTTATAAGAGTAATGATCACTTCGCTCTCGCTTTACAGCAGGGTAATCTAGACGCTTCGCAGACATTTATGCCCCGTATTTGGCTCAAGAAGAATCAGGGCGTGCAGACTTGGTATGATGACGCGCCTTACTATGTTCCCGGTACAATGCCGCTTCTTGTGATCAACACAACTAAAGCGCCTCTTAATGATAAGAATTTCCGCCGCGCTATGGCTGCCGCTATTAATTATAATGATATTAAGGAGCTTGCGGTTTCTAACTACGCTTCGGATTTGCAGCCCGGCCTTATAATGAATCAGGGTCTTGAGAAGAAGTTCTTCAGCTCGGAAGACGCTGTGAAGTATGGTGTTGGGTATAATCCTGAGCTTGCCAAGCAGATTTTGGCTGAAGCCGGTTACAAGTCTGTTTTCAGAGCTGACGGAACGCTTGATCATATGACAGATAAAGACGGCAACCGTCTGCCTACGCTCTCTATTATGGTTCCCGCCGGCTGGTCTGACTGGGAAGCTATGGTTAAAATCGCTGAGACGAGCTTGCGCGCCGCCGGTATAGACGTTCGCGAGGGTCCTGTTGACGGCGGTATCTACTGGTCGGCGCACGGCCCCGGTAATTTTGATATTGTTATGCGTAAACTTGCCGAGAACGTAACGCCTTCACTCCCATGGAGCCGTTTTGACGCCGTTATGTCATCACGTAACTGGGCGCCTGTTGGCGGAGATAACAGGATGAACGAGAATCAGGGCCGTTACAATCAGCCCGGAGCTCCCGGTTTCCGTCCTGAGGTCGATAAACTTCTTGCGGCTATACCTACTATGACCGATGACGCTGAGGTTGTTGCCGCTTACCGTGAGCTTAACAGAATATTTATGCAGGATCAGCCTGTAATTCCTTTGTGCTATCTGCCTGAGCAGTTCTACCAGTTCAGCAACCGTACATGGACAAACTGGCCTACAACTTCTAACCCTTATGCGCCGCCTCTCTTGCCTTGGGTTGGAGCGAGCACAAAGATTCTTTGGAACTTAAGGTTGGCTAAGTAAACGAATTAGTTAATAAGAAAGGCGAAAGGCTGACTAAAAATGTTAAAACAGTATCCGACATTGAGGTTTATCCTGATGAGGGGAGGGTGGTATTTTCTCACCTTCCTTGTTGCGGTGACGATTAATTTCTTTTTGCCGCGGCTTGGTAAACATAACCCTGTTGACATCATCATGGGTAAAACGGGCAGCGGTATGAGTACCGAGGACGCCCGTATAAAAGAGGAAGGGTATCTCAAGGATTTTGGGCTTGTTAAGGTTACAGGCAAGGGCGCCGGCCGCGAGATTGTGCGCGACACTGTTATAAGCGAGCGTACTGTAAGCAGATCTGAAGTGCGTGAGGCGATGGTTTTTTGCGCCGAAGCGAACGACAGTATTGTCAGGCGCGACACATCTTTTGTCGCGGTAACGGTCTATGATACGCTGGCGCGGCCCGTGAGAACCTCAAACTTTGAGCAGTTCGCGACCTATATAGGCATGTGTCTGCGGGGTGATCTTGGGACGTCGTTTCAGAAGCATCCGAAAAAGGTGCTTGACGTCATAAAGGAAGCGGTGCCCTGGACGATTGCTTTGCAGCTTCCCGCGATTGTGTTTGGGTGGATCGTGGGTAACCTGCTTGGGGCGCTCGCTGCTTACCGCAGAGGGGTATTTGACAAGGTGTTCTTCCCGTTTGCTCTTGGCCTCAGTGCGTTCCCGTTCTTTGTGTTCGGGATGCTGCTTGTTTACTTTTTCGCAGTCGGTCTGCAGTGGTTTCCGGCGATGGGCGGATACGCGAATAATGTTATGCCGTCGTTTTCGATTGCGTTTTTCTCATCTGTCGCGCATCATTATGTGCTGCCGTTCTTTTCGATATTTCTCATACTTGCAGGCGGTCAGGCGATCGGTATGCGTTCGATGGGTATTTACGAGCTTGGTACGGATTATATCAAGTACGCGAAGTGGCTTGGACTTAAGGAGAGTAAGGTGCTTGCGTATCTTTTCAGAAACGCGATGCTTCCTCAGATCACAGGTCTTGCGCTTTCGCTTGGCGTGATGATAGGGGGCGCGCTCATTACCGAGATGATCTTCTCGTATCCGGGGCTTGGGATGGCGATGCTTACCGCTATACAGAATAACGATTATCCGATGATTCAGGGTGTAACGCTTATCATTACTACATCGGTTCTTATCGCAAACTTTACTGTTGACATTCTGATAGGATTTTTTGATCCCCGTGTTAAAGCAGGTCTTCAGATTGGAAAGGGGAGCTGAAGCGATATGAAACTTCTTAAAAATTTACTGAAATCGCCTATGTTTGTTATTGGAACGACGCTGTTTTTTGGTACGCTTATTATTGCGCTGATCGGCCCCTTTTTCCACAATATATCAATGGCGCGCGCCGGTGCGCAGTACGCGGCTCCGGGCGGCGAGTTCATTTTAGGGCTTGACCACCTTGGGCGCAACTACATATCGCTGTTGCTTGCGGGTCTTCGGTCGTCGCTTTATGTGGGATTTTTGGCTGGGATCATCGCTACTACCATTGGGACTCTGATTGGGATTTACGGCGGGTTCAAGGGCGGTCTTATTGATGATCTTCTTAATATGATGACCAACCTGTTTGTGGTTATACCTCAGTTTGTTGTTCTGATTCTTATCAGCTCAAGTATCCGTGAGGGCAGATCGCTGACACTTATCGGTGTGATTATTGGGATGACCGGATGGACGTGGAGCGCCCGTGCCGTGCGTGCTCAGGCGAGCGCGCTTAAAAGCAAAGACCATATATCGCTTGCGAAACTCAACGGCGATGGTGTTCTGCGGGTGATTTTAGTCCACATACTGCCTTACATCTTTTCGTATGTGTTTATGGTGTTTATTATACAGGTGGCGTCGGGCATTTTGTCTGAGTCGGCTATCTCTATGATTGGTCTCGGCCCGATGGATACTACATCTTTGGGGACGATTCTGAACGACGCCAGAAACAATGGAGCTTTGGGTCACAGTATATGGTGGGCGTTTATGCCTGCGACGGTGGTTATCACAGTTATCGTGTTTGCGCTTTATCTAATTAACACGTCAATGGAAGGCGTCTTTAATCCACGCTTACGTAAGTAAATGGGAGCGTTATGGCTATATTTGAAGTAGAAAAACTAAGTCTTCACTATCTTACCCGTTTTGGTAAGAAAATACATGCTGTCACCGACGTCTCCTTTTCTATGGAGCAGGGTGAAATATTGGGAATTGCCGGTGAGTCAGGATGCGGTAAATCCACGCTTGTTAACGGTTTGATGGGACTCTTTATACCGCCTTTGTATCCGACAAGCGGAGACGTGCGGGTAGACGGAGAGTCGCTCATGAACCGTACGACTGAGGATGTGCGTCAGAATGTTTTGTCCCGCAAGGTCTCCATGATACCTCAGGGTGCTTTTAACGCGCTCAATCCTACGCGTAAGGTGAAAGATATCGCGGCGGACGTTATGGCTGCTCACGGTGTTGACAGGAAGCAGATTCATGACCGGTTGGTCGAGAGATTTAATTTGTTTGGGATGGACACCCAGCGGGTGCTTAATTCGCATCCTATTCAGCTCACAGCGGGTGAGAGACAGCGTTCTGTTATAGGTATCTCCACGCTTCTCAATCCTCAGATGGTGATTGCCGACGAGCCGACTTCCGCTCTTGATGTTACCACGCAGAAAGTAGTTATCAAGATGATTTTTGATCTGCTTGAAAAGGGTATCTTTTCGACGATGATCTTTATCACTCATGAATTGCCGCTTCTCAGACACGTGGCGGATAATATCGCTATTATGTACGCCGGTGAGATCGTTGAGAAGGGGACTGCGGAGCAGGTTGTTTTTGATCCGCGCCACCCTTACACAAAAGCGCTTATGGGCGCTATGCTCAGCGCTGAGCCGGGTCAAAAGCAGCGTAAGCCTACGGCTATTGAGGGCGCTCCTCCTAACTTGGCTAATCCTATTGAGGGGTGCCGTTTCGCTGAGCGCTGTCCTGCGGTAAAGCCTGAATGTAAACTTAAAAAACAAGATATAAGAATTGTCGGCGATAGACAGGTGAGGTGCGACTATGCAGAGTAAAAATATTTTCACCGCTACAAATAGCGTATGCTCATTCGGCCACGGCAAGAAACTTGTAAAAGCTGTGGATGACGTCACCTTTAATGTTGCCGATGAGGAGATTGTCTCTATTGTGGGCGGCTCCGGGTGCGGCAAGAGTGTTCTTGCGAAGATGATGCTTGGGCTTTACCGCTGTTCGTCGGGGTCATTTCTTTACAAAGACAAGCCGATTACAAATCCCCGCGAGCACTGGCGCGAAGTGCAGGCGGTGTTTCAGGATCCGTTCAGCTGTTTCAACCAGTTCTTTCCGATCCGCGCTCAGCTTAAGGCGGCGTTTGGTATCTATAAAGACAAGCCGTCCAATAAGGAGATGGAAGACAGGGTCGATCAGGCGCTTTTAGCCGTGAACGTAAAGCCGTGTGAGGTTGCGGGAAAGTATCCGTTTGAGCTCTCGGGCGGTCAGATGCAGCGTATGCTTTTAGCGCGAATATTCGTCCTCCGTCCCAAAGTATTAATTGCGGATGAGCCTACAAGTATGGTTGACGCGTGCGTAAGAGCGAATATTCTTGATTATCTGATGAAGCTCAAAGAGGAGCTGAGGATGACAATCGTGTTTATCACTCACGATATCGGTTTAGCGTACTATGTAAGCGACAGGCTCTTTATAATGCACAAAGGCAAAATAATAGAGCAGGGTTCGCCTGATGAGGTTACCCAGTCGCCCAAAAGCGAGCATACGGTGCAATTGCTGGAGGATATTCCTGAGATTCATAAGGAATGGATTAAGGCGTAGGGGGGCGGCATAAAAAGCCCCGGCAACGCCCAGGGCTGAAGCCCTAGGCTACAAGCTACGCTCCCCTGAAGGGGTGCGGGGAATGTGAATGGGAAAATACGCGGCAAGATCCGCACCCCTTTAGGGGTGAAAGATTGTGGCCCCGGATTTCAACCCGGGGATTTATGGGGTTTGTTTTATGGTTCGTTACAACATTGATGAAATTGATGAGGAGATGGTTCTTGGGGAGTCGATATTCTTGCCCTCGGGGGAGATGCTTTTGGCCGCCGGGTATCGTATTAAGGAGAGATACAGGCAGCGGCTTAAGCAGATGGGTTACAAAACGGTGCTTGTTCATGTTGAGGGTACCGAAGATGTAATACCTGACGATACCATTACTCAGGAGTCTCAGCGCGATATGACCGTTGCCATGACAGAGTCAACAAAAGGGCTCAGCGCGGCGATGGAGCGTTTTCGTATCAAAAGCAACGAACATGTTAAGGATGTTATCGCGAAAAACCGGCAGTATCTCAGTAAGTATATTATGACCTCCGGCATGGCGGCCGCGCTTCAGAAGTTTATAGATGAGATCGTAAGTCAGGGCAGTGTTGTGCTTAATATGTCTGCCATGCAGCAGTCGTGCCCCGATCTATTGGGCCACGCGATGAATGTGACGATCACCTCTCTGTGCATCGGCAGAAAGTTCAAGTTTTCGTATGATGAGATGAAGCAGTTAGGCATCGGCGCGCTTCATTATGATATCGGTTTAATTGTTACTCCGCCTGAAATTATCGCGAAGAAGCCAAGCGAGCGCACGGAGGAGGAGAAGCGTGTTTACGCTCAGCATACGTCTCTTGGTTATGTGATGCTTACTGAAAACGGGTCGGTTCCTCCCACAAGCGCGGCGGTGGTTTTACAGCACCATGAGCGGCAGGACGGGACGGGATATCCGCTTAAACTTAAAGGGGACAATGGTCCGCCGTTAAAGGATATTTCGCGCAGAAATATGATTCACAGGTTTGCGGAAATTGTGATGGTTGCCAACACTTACGATATGCTTACAACCGGCAGGGATTACGATAAAAGACTCTGTGTAAGAGACGCGCTCAGGGAGCTTATACAAATGAGCGGCAAGGCGGCAAACGCGGAGGTCGTTAAGATGCTTTTGTCAATGGTTCCGCTCTACCCGGTAGGCGCGCAGGTAAAAATAGTAAACGCGCCGCGTCCCGAATTTTTGGGTTTTATCGCCGTGATTGCGAAAAATTGCGCGGAACATCTTGAGTCGCCGCAGATTATTATATTCGAGTCAAAAACCCGTCAGAAGATAAAGCCTGTCCTTATTGACCTTGCGAAGCATCCGGGGTTTGAGTTGGAGCTTGTGGTCTAAAAACTTTTTAAAACCGGTACGTCAAAATCAAAAACAATGAAATGTCCCCCGCCACCATTCATTTTCGGTTTGACAATCAGCAAGTTTAAATCCAAAGCGCAGCGCCTCTCTAATAACATCGTCTTGCTCTTCGGCGAGAATTCCCGACCAAATTAAAATCGTACCTTTTTTTGACAGTGATTTTACCTGCCCCAATAGCGGCACCGATTCACTGTAGAGCATGTTCATGATCACCGCGTCAAACGCGGCAGCTGCTTTTAGGGAAGAGAGCCCGCCTATCAGGAAATTTACTTTTGATTTATGTGACGGGGGATTATCACGCAGATTTTCTGCGAGGTTTTCAAGGCAGCAGCTGTCAATTTCAACTCCAAGCGCAAGCGAGGCGCCTGCGAGATTTGCGGTGAAGCAGAGAATCCCGGAACCTGTGCCTATGTCAAGCACCGATTTTCCGGTGATCTCATTTTTTCTGTTGATGATTTCCTGCGCCGCAAGGCGTGTGGTTTCGTGGTGGCCGGTGCCGAATGCCATCTTCGGTTCAATTTTTATCCATGCCTTTAGTCCCTGTTGAGGGGGTTCAAGCCAAGTTGGCGAGACCCAAACGCCGTCTGCTATTTGCGCCGGTTCCATTGACTCTTTCCACTTTGCGTTCCAGTCTTGGTTTTCGGCAAATTCTGTAGTTGAATTTACTGACAGGATTTCAGTTAAGGATTTAGCCGTATTTTTGGCGTCGTCTTCATTTTCAAAATAAAAGATGAGCTTTATATTAGCTGAACCTGCGGATTCCTCAACGCATCCGCCCATATTATTATTGATGCCTATGGCGGAGGCGATTTCGTGCTGGTCTTCGTTTATTATACAGGTGAGACAGTACATTTTTAACCCCCCGCTATCTTTCCCTTATCCGCATAAGCGGGATTTATTATTAAATCTGCGGCGTAGTCTACTACTTTTTTTTGACCCAGATCATTCATTGCCGCGAAGATTTTAATTAAATGAACAGCTTTATCGCCATAATGCTTTCTTACGGTTTCTGCCGTAGTTCTGCTCTCTGTTATGTCTGCGGTGTTAACGCCGTACATTTCGTCCATTGTTATGCCGAAGATGTCGCAGAGTTTAAATAATGTTTCGATATTAGGTAAATTCGCGCCGCGTTCCCAGCTTGATACGGTTGTATAGTTTTTTACGCCGGACATTTCCGCTAACTGTTTTTGAGATAAATTGAGCCGTTTCCTATGTGATACAATGTTCGCGACAATATTTTCATGTATCTGACCCATAAAAAACCCTCAAATTTATTTAGGGACGGAGCTGCTTTTTTTCCGCAAGATGAGCAGAGCTCAAAAACATAGTGAAATCAATGCGTTATAGCAAAAACTGAAATAAAAGCAACTCCGTCCCCAGCGTACCGGCGTAGAAAACAACCGCTTTTACGGATTATCCGTATCTAAAGATTATCATAAAATCGCGAAAAATTCAACTTCCTTAATAAAAAATGCTTGACATTACGGTTTATCCGTAGTACAATTTAGTATAAATGCGGAAAAACTGGAGTGGCTGATAATGAAAAAAATTAAAGAGTACATAAAAGAGCGCGGAATCAAGCAGACATTCTTGCAAAAAATATTGGGAATCAGTCCAAGCTCTTGCAGTGCGATGCTTAACGGCAAAAGGGGCATTAGCGTAGATGAATATTTCATGATCTGCAATGTGCTTAATGTACCGCTTGATTATTTCAAGCCTGAACAGCTGCAAATAGGGGAAATTTAATAAATAAACGGTTACTTTTTAAACACAATTAACCTTTACAAAGGGGGCAGTATGGTACGTAACAAAAAAATGAGCGGTTTCACACTTATTGAGCTGATGGTCGTTATTGTGATCATTGGGGTGTTGGCATCGTTGGCGATTCCGAGGTTTACTGAGGCTTCGGATAAGGCGAAAGCGGCGGATGCGCCGAGAGTATTGGCGAGTTTTGAGTCGGCTTATTTGGCTGCTCATGCTGAGGGTGGAGCTGATGTTGCCGACATAATTACCGAAGATGATTTAATATTTACAGAACCCGAATCAAGATGGTTTAATTACACCCTTGATGACCCAGGCAACGTAAAAGGTCTTACAGCTGCGGCTTTGGCTAGAATGGGTATGATTGCTGGAGACGCTACTGGAGGCGGAACTAAAATTTCATCAACTTTTTGTGCTGATGATGGAGATTTAGTCCCTTTCAGGCGTGAGATAAGCGGTACACATACAGGTGGTGTTTCAGGTGATAATGTGAGAAAAAAATATTTTGCAAATTTCGTCACTACCAAAAATCAAGCATGTAATACTAACTGATCTATATAAATGATGTCTGTATAACCCAAGCGGGCTCTTATGAGCCCGTTTCTCAATGTGATCATCATAAATCCATATCATGGTAACCCCACACGCATGGCCTACAACAAAGAATTCCGAACCAAAATAGTACAACACTTCCTCGCCGGCTCCACCCGTGAGGAGCTCTCTGCGTTATTTAACGTAAGCATAAGCGCGATAACAAAGTGGACGGCAATATACAGAGAATCCGGCACCCCCGGCGGCGGTTACAAGAAGAACTGGAGTACGGGCAAGCGCATAAAGATGATAGACCCTAAAGAGCTTGAGACCTACCTTAAAACGCATCCCGGCGCTACGTCAAGAGAGATATCGGACGCGTTTTCATGCAGTTTTGAAACCGCGCGCAAGGCGCTGTTGGGTATCAAGCATACCAATACGCACAGGCAAAAAGCGGCAGAAGAGGAATCTGTTTTTTTCAGTGATTATCCGAAGTTTTATTTTGAGCGGTGAGTGTTGGGGGGCGGGGTATTTCTCGGGGGGTATTTATGTAGGGCGCTTGATATTACCATAGGGCGATGCCCTATGGTATTGATTATGGGCCGTTGGCCCGGGGTTTTGATGTAAATGTCTTGATTTTTCGGTAGTCGTTTTTTATATTATCAGAGTTGTGAATTTTCTCTCCCGATTTCCAATTCCATTTTTTCGTGTTTTATAATCTCAACAATTACCTCAGCATCACATTCCTCTGAACCACCGCGCCGTTATTTAATTTCACCTGTGCCAAATACATCCCTTTGGGTGCTGCCGCGGTGTTCCATTTTATTTGCGCCGATGGGGCAGAGCGCTTTTGTGAAAAGACCTTTTTTCCCGCAAGATTATAGATATTTATTTCGCTGATTGTTCTGTTTTGACCCGCGGTAAAAGTTACCGCGTCCCGTCTGATATTCATCGAAAAGCCGTACTTTGCCATCATTGTATTGCGGTGTTTGACTGATACCGTACCATCGGTTACTGCTATGGATTTATGTATTGACGGTCTGTTGGCGCCGGCGAAAACGTGTATTGTTATAGTAGGCGTCAACTCAAAACTATGCAAAACATACGAACAGCCGGTAACGGGAAGACCGCTGGCGTAGGTCGAATTCCCCCAGGTTATAGTTTCGCAATCTATACCGGTGATGATTTTCCCGTTTTGATCGAAGATGTGCGCGTAGAGCGTTATCGGAATTACCGGGAGGTCAGGTACCGGCACTATACGCAGAGTATCACTGATAAAAGCCGCCGTTTCGGCAGGATCTGAAGATGTGCTTATCTGCAATGTTGTTGGGGTTGACAATACCGGCGGCTGACCAAATGAGGCCGTATCTGCCGGAGCGAGTTTGGAGACTATGTAGGCGAGAGCTCCTATGAGACCCGCCTGATAGTCGAGGCCCCCTTCGGTAGATTGGAAATGTTGAATATCATCCCTGTAGTCTGCCGGATTCCTGCTTCCGCCGACTAAAAATCCGAAATATTTATTTCTTGGCGGTATGTTGCGGGAGGATATGAGAGGCCAGTTCCAGTCGTCATCATCATCACTTAGATATACATTTCTGTGATGAGGCTTTGAGGCCATTCCGCCGCTTGCGGACATTCCCGGACCGCGGTCATTAAATCCGATGAGAAACGAAAAATTTCTGCTGTTTTTGCCGAGGATGTAATCTATTTGATTGTAAATGAACTGATCAAATTCAGCCGTGTTCGCCGCGCTCGCGAAAAGCGCGGTAGTAAACGCGTGGTTGCCTACGTAACGCAGAGCCCCCCAGCCGCCGCCGTGGGTGTTGATACCTTCCGAGTTGGTTTGACGTGTATATGGTTCTACAAATCTTGTGCGCATATTTTGAAGATGAGCTGCCGGGGCAGTGTGCATGGTTGCCGAGATGTAGGCCGCGAGATCGTGAGGATTATCGTAGTCAAATCCCCAGTTGTGAAAATCTGTCGCTTCGTTTCTCATGCCGCTGCGAAACGCGGTTTCGCCGGTTGCTGCAAACATCTCCGCCGAGGCGATGTGATATACTAACGGAACTTTGTTGCCGCCCATAGCAGGGTAGAAGCCGCCGCCGGAGGAGCCCGCAGACGCGGCCGAGCCGCGCGCGCTGGCGTACGCGTAAGCGTTGCGCGCGCGGCTAAGGCAAAGATCGGCGTAGGCGGGATCGTACTTGCGGTAGATTCTTGACATGACAGCAAGCGTCGCCGCGGCAAATGAGGGCATAACCCGGCAGTTGGGGTTTCTGAAAATGTCGCGCACTCTGTCCGCTTCGCCGCCGGCGGCATACGGAAGAGTGCTGTTGAATCCGGCGGTCACCCATCTACTGTGCTCCCGGCCCTGACCTTTTTGAAAATAGAAAGTATCAACGGCGGGCGTAGCTTTGATTATCCAGTCGGTCGCATATTTTAACTCTTCAAGCAGATCGGGGATACCGTTCGGCCGTCCCGAAACTATGCTCCATCTTACCTCGTCGCTTCCCGTTGCCGCCATATAGTCGCTGTAATCGCCGCGGTAAAGGTCATGAAAACCTGTCGGAAACACATCGTATGCTTTAGCCAGTACATACGTGGTATAGAAAAACGGCTGTCCGAATTTGGAGTGATCGCCGCAGTCAAACCACCCGCCCACAAGGTCGCGTCCGTCAAGAGAGTCTCTGACGTAACTTTTAGTATGCGTGTACTCCATGAACATCCAGTTAGGCCCATGCCCCGATCTTTGCGCCCCGTAGAACCGGGTGAGCATCCACAAAGCTTTTTTGTATTGATCGGGGGTGAAAGCTCCCTGCGCGGAAGTTTGAGCGGTTAAAGCCGCGGGGCTCAAAACGCAAATCAGGGCGATAATTACGGCAATACGGCGCGTCATATAAAACTCCTTAACTAAAGGACAAGGATTATTCTGTATATTGATATAAAAATAAGATAATATACGGCGTAGTTTACCGGTTAAAAAATTATATAAAATAAAAAATGACCTTTATCTTATTCTTCTTGAATATTCACCGGCAGCCCCCGCTATACCGGTTATGAAGCGGCGGGGATTATTTGAGTGAGGGTGTGAGTGGTTATAAGAGCGCCGTAAATATCACCTTTTATTTTTGCCCATGCTTCTGCCTGTCCGCGAATATTTTGGTAATTTGCGAAAAAACCTCACCCGTACCGAAAAACTTCCAATAAAACATAATTTACAATCCCCATCACCAAAGCGATAATGAGCACAAGCGGAATCAGCTTTTTGAGAATGACAGACTCCTGCCCGTTTTGATCGGACGCAAGCGCGCCCATTAGCACCAAAGTGGGGCCGATAGCAACGCCCACGGATGCGGAGATCGATTGCGAAGCGGCCATCACCGCGGTGCTTACATCGAGGCGGCTGGCTATTAGATATTGAAATTTTCCAAAGAGCACGTTTGAGTTTGTGTTGTTACCCGTCAAAAAACTGCCAAGCGCCCCGAAGATTGGGGAGAAGAGAGGAAACAGATTGCCCGTCAGATCGGCGACAGAGTACGCAAGCCGGTTTGTCATACCGGAGTCCATCATGATAAGCGACATATTGCCGAGCGCTAATAAGGCAAGTGTCGCGGGTATCCCTTTTTTCACGGTTTTATGCACCGCGCCCTTAAATACGCCGTCATCCCAAACCCCTGCCCGCTTATAGATGATACAAGCCGCGGCAACGGCGATCAGCAAGACAAAAATCGGGTGCACGAACAGTCTGATCGGGCTGTAGTTCATCACCTCCGCGACCGTATGGGTGTAAGGATACAAAAGCGTTGTTTCAAACCCCTTAAAATTAGGCGAAACCGCAACGGCCTCTTTCACTGCGGCAGGTATCATCTGGAACGACAGGAGTAAAATGAGAATCAGCGCGTAGGGGAATACCGCCTGCCATAGATTCAGCTTGTCTTTGTAGAATCCGGCGGCGGTTTTCTCCTCTTTGCCTCTTGCCCGCAGTTTGTAAAGCAAAAACATGGTGACAAGTCCGATTGCAGCGGTGTTTAAACCGGCAAGGGTATACATGCCGAAATATAAGGTAAAATATTGAACGGCAGTCATCACTGCCGATACGGGCAATACATACGATATCCCTTTTTTTATCCCTTTGAGACCGTCAAAGAGCCAGCAGACGCCGATACCCGTCATTAAATGGGCGATAGTGTTAAATATCCACATGGGAACTCCGAGATCTGCTTTTGGAATCCCGGTCAATCCCTGTATCACAAAAAAAGCTACGCCCATAGAGCCGAAAGTCACCGCCCATGAGTGGCCCAAAAGAGCCGCGGCTAATGATTTGACAGGGTTAAACCCAAGAGCAATCAGGATTGGCGTAACGATGACAACAGGTACTCCAAAGCCTGCTATGCCTTGGAGCACTCCGGTAAAGAGCCACGCGAGAAGCAGAAACGCCGCGAATTTGTCTTTGACAAAGATCGTGATATTTTTGTTGATCACGTTTATAGCGCCGAAGTCGCTTACCAAATGATACAAAAGCAGCGCCCCCCACACAATCAGCGAAACAAAAAGCGCGAGCCACAGCGCTTTACCCGCGGCAATGGACAGCCCGAATATCGGCAGTCCGAAAAAATTGACCGCGATAATAAGTGTAAGGGCCAAAGAGACCGCCCCCGCTTTTGCTACTGGAAGTTTAATAACTATAAGAAGCGCAAGCAGGCTGAGTATGGGCAGTAATGAGAGAATTGTCATCAAAAGAGAGAATCCTTTTAAAAGTTCCTTTCCGATTCTTCGTAGCCGCATAAAATATATTTAATGACGATAAAATTATCAATACAAACCGGCGAAGATTTTGCCTGAGATTCTCGGGATTTCCGGGATAGGCCCGCGGGATTGAATTTCCAGCGCATTTCCCGATTCGTTTATACATAGTTATTTAAAAGCAAAGCGCCTTTTATCTGTTTTTTGTAAATACTA
>Ga0123353_10001791_pt1 | contig 26414 bp, 24 predicted proteins | sample TergutLab28metaG_3_FD_92763 | JGI IMG/M metagenome (GOLD analysis project Ga0123353, IMG submission 92763) | Labiotermes labralis P3 segment gut microbial communities from Petit-Saut dam, French Guiana - Lab288 P3 | ecosystem: Host-associated > Arthropoda: Insects > Digestive system > Gut ...
GGGGGGGCCGGGGCCGGGGGGGGGCGGGGGGGGGGGGGCCCCCCGGTTGGGGGGTGGAGGGGGCCCCCCCCGGGGGCCCCCCCCCCCCCCTGCGCCTTCGGCGCTTCCCCCCCTCGCAAGCGAGGAGGGCTTATGGTGCTCATACCAAAAATTTCGTATAGAGAAGAGATAGCCCCCCTCGCTTGCGAGATGGGACAGCGTCAGCGCTCCACAGGAGCGTTGACGCAGTGGGGGTCCTCGTGTCAACTGTGCAGCGCCCGCCTGCGCGCCCTGACCCAGCCCAGCAGGGCGAACAGGCCGAAGGCGGCGAGGTTCACCGCCACGATGGTGGCGCCGGTGGGCAGGCCGCTCGCGCCGAGGCAGGAGATCCAGAAGCCCAGCAGGAAGCAGACCACCGAGACGATTGCCGAGCAGAGTACAACGGATTTAAAGCTCTTGCACAGGCGCATGGAGATCAGGGCGGGGAAGATCACGAGGCTGGAAATGAGCAGGGTGCCCAGCAGGCGCATCCCCAGCACCACGGTGCAGGAGGTCAGCACGGCCATGAGCAACTGATACCAACCGGTGCGCAGCCCCGAGGCCCTGGCGAAGGTCTCGTCGAAAGCCACGGAGAACACCCGGTGGTAGAACCAGGCGAAGCCCGGCAGCACAATTGCGGCCAAAGCCAGGCTCATGGTAACGTCCGTTTCGTTCAGCACCAGGATGCTGCCGAACATGTAATTCATCAGGTCGGCGTTGGAGCCGCCGAGGCTCACCGCCAGCACGCCTATGGCCAGGCATCCGGTGGAGAGCAGGGCGATGGCGGCGTCCCCCCGCAGCTTTGCGCTGTCGGCCCGCAGCAGGAGGAAGGCGGCAAAAATCACCGCGGGGATGGCCACGGGCAGGGGGGCCCAGTGCAGCGCGGCGGCGACGGCCAGCGCGCCGAAGCCCACGTGGGAGAGCCCGTCGCCTATCATGGAGTAGCGCCGCAGCACCAGGGGCACGCCCAGCAGGGCCGAGCAAAGCGTCACCAGCAGGCCGACAATCAGGGCCCGCCAGAGGAAGTCGTATTGGAAGATCTGTTGGATGAGTTGCATTGACGGCTCCTGTTTTGGCTGGGTTGCGGGCCGCCCCTACAGGCCAGTGCGGATGGGAAGCAAGGCTGTAGGGGTGGCATTATTGCCACCCGCGTCATTGCGTTCGCACAAAATCCTTCCCCAACGGCGACGCCCTGTATTCCTCCGGCGCGCCGAAGAATTGCGCCTCGCCCTGCGCCAAATGCAGCACGAAATCGGCCTCGCGCAGGGCGGAATCGATGTCGTGCGTCACCATCACCACGGCGATGCCGCAGCTTCGGTGCAGGTATTTGATAGCCTCCCGCAGGCCGGCGGCGGCCACGGGGTCCAGGCCCGCGTCGGGCTCGTCCAGCAGGAGGAGCTTCTGCGTGGCACATAGGGCCCGCGCCAGCAGCACCCGGCGCTGCTGCCCGCCCGAGAGTTCCCGGAAGCACTGCTTTTCCAGGGCCTCCACGCCCATCTGGGCCATCGCCTCGCGGGCGCGGGCGCGCTGCTCCCTGCTGTAGCCCGCCCGCAGGCCCATGGAGCCCAGCAGACCCGAGCGCACCACCTCGCCCGCGGCGGCGGGGAAATCCTTCTGCACCGCGCTGCGCTGCGGGAGGTAGCCGATCTGCCTGCGGGTGAGGCCCGCCCCGTAAATCACGCGGCCGTGGTTGGGCTTTTTCAGGCCCAGCAGGGCGGCCAGCAGGGTGCTCTTGCCCGCGCCGTTCTCGCCCAGCACCGTCAGGCACTCGCCCTGGCGCAACGTGAAAGACAGCCCGTGCAGCACCTCGCGGCTCTCGTAGCCGAGGCACAGGCTTTCGCAGGCGAGCACGAAGCCGCCATGGGCGATGGTGGAGGACACGTTTTCCATGGGGATATTGTAGCATGGATTGGGGGGCTTGTCAAATGTTTCGTGGATAGCCCCCCCTGCGTTGGCGCTTCTGCGAAGCACCAACGCTGTCCCCCCTCGCAGGCGAGGGGGCTTTAATGCTCATGCCAATATATAACGGCATTCGTGAATATTCCCTATCCAAAATGAATATTCGCAAAACAATTGACAAAGCCCCGCTAATTTTGTAAAATAGATGAAACGCGCCCGCCGGACAAGCCGAGGGGCCGTGCTATCACAATAAAAAGGGAGGAACCTACTTATGAAGCGCATTCTCGCTATTCTCTGCGCAGTAACCATGGCCGCGCTGCTCTTCGCCGGCTGCGGCGGCACCGAGACCCCCGCCACAGCGCCCCCTACCACCGCCGCCGAAAACCCGCCCACCGAGCTGCAGCTGCTGGTGCCCGGCACGCTCTCCATCGGCACCGAAATCGGCTACCCGCCCTTCGAGATGTTCGCCACCGACGGCAAGACCCCCATCGGCTTCGACATCGACCTCGGCAAGGCCATCGCGGAGATCCTCGGCCTTGCGGTGGAGCACGTTGACCACGACTTCGAGACCATTCTGCCCGGGCTGAACATCGACAAATACGACATCGTGATGTCCGCCGTCACCATCACCGGCGAGCGCTCGCAGATTGTCGACTTCTCCAACTCCTACGTGAAGAACTGGCAGTCCATCGTCGTCTTGGCCGGCAGCGACCCCATCGCCTCCCCCCAGGACCTCCAGGGCAAGAAGGTGAGCTACCAAAAAGGCACCACCTCCACGAAATACCTGGATGATTTAATCAACACCACGGGCCTGACGTGCGAGGTCGCCTCCTTCGCCAAGGTGCTGCAGTGCTTCGACGAGCTGCGCCTGGGCCGCGTGGACGCCGTGCTGTGCGACAGCGTGGTGACGGCGGACTATCTCTACCGCGAGCCCGGCGTATTCGAGATGACCTGGGTGCAGTCCGAGGACGCGGACGCCGAGCCAGAGATGTTCGGCATCGCGGTAAAAAAGGGCAACGAGACCCTGCTGGCCGCCGTGAACGATGCCCTGGCGCAGCTGGAGGCCAGCGGCAGGCTCGATGAGATCCGCGAGGACTGGCAGCTGCTCGGTTCCAAGTAAGAAACGGGAAATTATAATGCAGAATGCGGAAATAGGGATGCATTCCTCATTTCTGCATTCTCATTTCTCATTTACATGAAAGGCCTGATACCAGATGGCAGTTAATTCAAAGCGCAATGCCCGCGCGGGGCTTGCCGCTTTCCTGCTGAAGCACCGGACCGGCTGCATCGTGGCCATTGCCCTGCTGCTGGTTTGCGCGGCGCTGGCGCTTTTAAAACCCTCCCAGCAGCAGCTGCGGGACAATATCTCGCAGGAGTTCATCGCCGCAAGCGGCACGCGTTACTACCCGGCCGACGTGAATCTGCTGGTCGTTGGCGTGGCCTGCGGGCGCGATGTGCGTTCCGCGGCGACGGAGACCTATATCGGCTTTGCGGGCAGGGTGATCAAGGCGGACATCGACCGCGGCCTGGAGGCCGAAATCAAAGCCCTGAACGCCCCGGTTGACCGTGCGCAGAACAGGCTCGACGCCCAAAACCGCAAATACAAAGAGACCGGCGATCCGGCGGATAAGCCCACAGGCGCGGACAAGGCGCAGCTCAAGCAGGCCAAAGCGGAGCGCCGCGAGGCCCTGCGCACGCCCGAGCTGCGCGGCAAAGCCTCTCTGCTGCGGCGTCAGTCGGCCAAGAGCGCCGTTGCCGACATCGTCCTGTGGATTCCGCCCCTGGTGGACGGCTCGCGCATCACCATTTCGCTCACGATTGTTTCCGTCATTGCGGGGGTGTTCCTGAGCGTCTTCTTCGCCCTGGGCAAGATCACGAAATTCAAGCCGGTACAGGCCTTTTGCAGCGCGTACATCTTCTTCTTCCGGGGCACGCCGCTGCTGATGCAGCTGCTGGTGGTCTACTTCGGCCTGCCAATGCTGGATAAACGCCTTGCCATCAACAGCGCCTTCTCGGCGGCGGTCATCGCCTTCACGCTCAACACGGCCGCCTACTGCGCGGAAATCATCCGCGCGGCCATACAGTCCATCGACAAGGGCCAGTTCGAGGCCTCCCACGCGCTGGGCTTCACCTACGCCCAGACCATGCGCCTGATTATCATCCCCCAGTCCATCCGGCGGCTGATTCCCCCCATTGCCAACGAGTTCATCATGGTGCTCAAGGACGCCTCCCTGGTGACGATGATCGGCCTGGCGGACCTGACGCAGACCACCTTCAAGATATCCAACTCCAACGCCACCATGACCGTGTATTTTCCGGCGCTGGTGCTGTACCTGATTATCACGGCTTTCTTCACTTTCACATTCAACCGGCTGGAGAAGCGATTCTCCATACATTTATAATCAAGGAAGGAGGTGCAGTAATGAGCCTGATCCGCATGGAGAATATATACAAAAATTTCGGCCCCCTGCAGGTGCTCATCGACGTGAGCCTCGCGGTGGACCCCGGCGAGGTGGTGTGCATCGTGGGCCCCTCCGGCGCGGGCAAGTCCACCCTGCTGCGCGCCCTGAACCAGCTGGAGCCCATCGCTTCGGGCAAAATCTTCATCGAGGACGAGCTGTTCCTGCACCGTGAAAAAAACAACACTGTTTTCAGGGCTGCGCCGAAGGAGTACAAGCGCCTGCTGCTGGAGATGGGCATGGTGTTCCAGTCCTTTAATTTATTCCCCCACAAAACGGTGCTGGAAAACGTGATGCTGGCCCCCTTGAAAGTAAAGAAAATCCCCAAGGCCGATGCCGAGGCCATCGCCCGGGACATCCTCCAGAAAGTCGGCCTCTCGGAAAAGGCCGGCGCCTACCCGGCCAAGCTCTCCGGGGGGCAGCAGCAGCGCGTGGCCATCGCGCGGGCCCTGGCGATGGAGCCGCGCGTCATGCTCTTCGACGAGCCCACCTCGGCGCTGGACCCGGAGCTCGTGGGCGAGGTGCTGGGCGTCATGCGCGATCTCGCCCGCAGCGGCATGACCATGCTGGTGGTGACCCACGAGATGGGCTTCGCCCGGGAGGCCGCCAACCGGGTGATTTTCATGTGCGAGGGCAAAATCGCCGAGGAGGCCCCGCCGGAGAAGCTCTTCACCAACCCGGAAAATCCGAGGACGCGGCAGTTTTTGAACAGTATTTTGTAATTATATTGTGTCTGTAGGGGTGGCAACATGATCAACCTGGCCCACAGCGCCGGCGCTTTCCTCAAACGCAACAATGAATATTTGCTGATGCTCCGCGCGGCAGACCGCAAATTCCTGCCGAACACCTGGAGCAACGTCGGCGGCGGCATGGAAAGCCATGAATGCGAGAACCCCCAGGCCGCCTGCCTGCGCGAGATTAAAGAAGAAACCGGCATTGACGCCGGAGAGATACGCAATCTTGCGCTGCGCTATATCATTGTGCGCCAAAGGGGCAGCTGCGTCGGCCACACCTATGTTTATTTCGGCGAAACCGACGCCGAGCCCTCCGTCACCACCGACGAGGGCACTGTACACTGGATTCCCGAGAGCGAGCTGCTGAACCGCACGCTTTCCGTGACCTTCCGGGCCATGCTGGAGCACTATCTCAACACGCCCGACCCGGCGCATGTGATCGCCGGCTGCGCCGAAAATGACGGCGGCAAATGCCGCATGGTTTGGGCGAAATTAGAGGATTTTGAAGGAGCCACCTCTTGACCGACCGCAAAAAAGAGACCCTCTCCTCCTTGTGCCTGTTTTTGACCTCGCTCATCTGGGGCTTCGCCTTTGTGGCGCAGGTGCAGGGTATGGAGTTCATGGGGGCGTTCACCTTCGGCGGGGTGCGCTTCGCCATGGGCGCGCTCGCCCTGCTGCCGGTGATCCTCCTCTTCGAACGCGGGCGCGGCAGGCCCGGCGAGGCCCGCCAGACCCTGCTCACCGGCGCGCTCACCGGGGTGATCCTGTTCATCGCCAGCACCCTGCAGCAATACGGCATCCTGCTCACGCAGTCGGCGGGGAAATCTGGCTTCATCACGGGATTGTATACTGTCTTGACGCCCATCTTCAGCATCGCCCTGGGGAAGAGGCCCGGCCTGCTCACGGCGCTTGGCGCGGTCTCGGCCTTCGCGGGGCTGTATTTTTTGAGTGTGCCGGAGGGCTTCGGCGCGGTGACTCTCGGCGACGCCCTGCTGGTGGCCTGCGCCGTGTTCTGGGCGTTTCATATCATGATGGTGGATTCCCTGGCCTCCAGGGTGCGGCCCATACGCTTCTCGGTGGTGCAGTTCGCCGTGTGCGCCATATTGAGCCTGATTTCCATGGCGCTCTTCGAGCAGCCGACCCTGGCCGCGCTGTGGGCGGGGCGCGTGCCCCTGCTCTATGGGGCTTTTTTCTCCGTGGGCATCGCCTACACCCTGCAGATCGTGGGCCAGCGCCATGTCCCGCCCGCCAAGGCGGCGATCATCTTCTCGCTGGAGTCCCTCTTCGCGGCGCTGGGCGGCTTCCTCCTGCTGAAGGAGCAGCTGGGCTGGAAGGGCTGGCTGGGCGGCGCGCTGATGTTTTTGGGGATCGTGCTTTCTCAGGTGAATATTAAGAAGAGGGCGAAAGCTGTGTAGAGGTGCGGACACCCCCTGCGCCTGCGCCTCCCCCTCGCGGGCACCCCCCGGCGCTTCGCGCCGCCCCCCTCGCGCGCGAGGGGGGACAGCGTCAGCGCTCCTGCGGAGCGTTGGCGCACGGGGGAGCCCTACAGCAGCTCCCCATACCTCTTGACAAATATGCGTTTGAATACCGTCACCAGCGCCATGTAGCACACGATGGTCGCCGCGAGCCACGCGAAGTAGACGGGCGGCAGGGCCATCAGGCCGAGGGCCTGCGCGAAGGGCGAGAAGGGGATGAGCGTGAGCCCCGTGATGCCCAGCGCCGTGAGCACCGTCACCGGCGCGGAGGCGCGGCTGCGCAGGAAGGGGATCTTCGGCGTGCGTATCATGTGGATCACCAGGGTCTGGCTCCACATGGATTCCACGAACCAGCCCGCGTGGAACAGCGCGATGAAGCCTTTCCAGGCATCCGAGCCGGGCGCAAGCGCACTGAAAGGCCCAAAGATCAGCGGGCAAATGACGAAGAACATCAGCAGGTAGGTGGTGATGTCGAACACGGAACTGGTGGGGCCTATCCACAGCATGAATTTGCGTATGGAGGAGGCGTCCCAGCGGCGGGGCTTCTGGAGAAATTCTTTATCGACGTTGTCCCAGGGCAGCGCCATGCAGCTCAGGTCGTAAATCAAATTCAGCAGAAGAATCTGCACCGGGGCCATGGGCACGAAGGGCAGGAAGGCGCAGGCCGCCAGCACGGAGAACATGTTGCCGAAGTTGGAGCTGGCGGTCATCTTGATGTATTTGATCACGTTGCCGAAGGTCCGGCGGCCGTGTAGCACGCCCTCCTCCAGCACCATCAGGTCTTTTTTCAGCAAAATAATATCGGAGGTCTCCTTGGCGATGTCCACGGCGCTGTCCACGGAGATGCCCACGTCCGCCTGGCGCAGGGCCGGTGCGTCGTTGATGCCGTCGCCGAGGTACCCGACGGTGTGTCCCTGCGCCTGGAACATCTCCACCACGCGCTGCTTCTGCGAGGGCGAAAGCTTGCTAAACAGGTCGCACTCCCGGATCGCCAGGGCCAGGGCCCCGTCGTCCATGGCCTCCACGTCCCTGCCGGTGAGGAGTTTTTTGGTGGGCACCCCCACCTTGCCGCAGACCTTCACGGCCACGCCCTCGCTGTCCCCGGTGAGCACGACAGTTCTTACGCCGTGGTCGCGCAGGGCCTCAATGGCCACCTTGGTGCTCTCCTTGGGCGGATCCAGGAAGCCCACGAAGCCCAGCAGCACCATGGCGCTCTCGTCGCGCGCGCCGAAGTGCGCCTCGTCGGCGACATCATTTTTTTGGGCCACGGCCAGCACGCGCAGGCCCTCGCGGTTGTGCTTCTCGTAGACCGCCCGGGCCTCCTCCAGCAGGGCACCCTCCAGGGGGAGTATCTTGCCGTCGTACTCCACATAGCCGCACACGGCGAGGGTCTCGTCCGCCGCGCCCTTGGTGATGAGCTGGCGCTTGGCGGTCTGGTCTTCGAGCACCACGCTCATGCGGCGGCGCACGAAGTCGAAGGGGATCTCGTCGATGCGCTCGTAGTTCCCCAGGATGGCGTCCATGCCGTGTTCGCTCGCCCGGTTGATGATCGCCAGGTCGATCAGGTTTTTCAAGCCGGTCTGAAAATAGCTGTTGAGGTAGGCGTGGCGCAGCACCCGCGCGTCGTCGTTGCCGTGCACGTCCATGTATTTTTCCAGGACGATTTTGTCCTCGGTGAGGGTGCCGGTCTTGTCCGTGCACAGGATGTCCATCTCGCCGAAGGCTTGAATAGAACTGAGATTTTTCACGATCACCTGGTGGCGGCTCATCGTCACCGCGCCCTTGGCGAGGGTGGTGGTCAGGATCATGGGCAGCATCTCGGGGGTCAGGCCCACGGCCACCGCCACGCCGAAGAGCAGGGCCTCCCACCAGTCCCCGCCGCGGATGCCCACCACGACAAACACGATGGGCAGCATCACCGCCATGAAGCGCAGCAGCAGCTTGCTGACAGAGTCAACCCCGCGCTCGAAGCTGTTCTTGGCCTTGTCGCCCGAGAGGCTCTTGGCCATGGAGCCGAAGTAGGTGTCGTTGCCCGTGGTGAGCACCACGGCCCGGGCGCTGCCCGAGACCATGTTGGAACCCATGAAGCCGAGGTTCGACAAATCCGTAAGCGATTCGCCCTCGCTGCGCAGCGACGAAAATTTTTCCACCGGGGCGGATTCCCCCGTCAGCGCCGCCTGCGCCACGAAGGCGTCCTTCGCGCTGATGAAGCGCACGTCCCCGGGGATCATGTCCCCCGCCGAGAGCTTCACAATGTCGCCCGGCACAATTTCGTCTATGGGCAGCTCCACGATTTTGCCGTCGCGCCAGATGTCGGCCCTGTTGCTGATCATGTCGGTGAGCCTGGCGGCGGCGGCGTTGGAGCGCTCGCCCTGGATGAAGGCGATGGCGCTGGAGGCCGCGATCATCCCCAGGATGATCAGCGAGGTGGTGTAGTCGGGCCTGTCCGGGGCGAGGATCACGTCGGTGAGCAGGTTGATCCCCGCGATGAGGAAGAGCACCAGGTTGAAGGGGTTGATCACCGCGCGGGCCAGCCGCCCGGCCAGCCCCACCTGCCCGCCCACCGCGATAACGTTCGGGCCGGTCTCCTCCAATTTTTCCTCCGCCTGGTCCGTGGTGAGCCCCCGGAGGGAGCTCTCCAGCAGGCTGAGCAGCTCCCCCTCGCCCTGGTGCGCGAAAAGGCGAAGCCGGCCCTCGGTCTCGTTTTGCTTCCGGGCGATGGCCTGGCTCTTTTTCCTGTTGAATTTCAAAAACCTGAATAAAAAACGCCGCATAGCAACCAGTCCCTTCCATACATTATTAGGCGCGCAATGTATGGACAGGACGTTACGCAAAAGCCTGCTCTATTCCCAAACGCCCGCAGGGCCCGGGAAATCCCCTTCACCGCACAAATGCGGGTCCGGGTCGTCCTGCAAGGAACAGGCCTTTGCGCCGCGCCTGTCCCCATGTCCTCGTTCGGTCATGATCTCCCACCTCCCCATGTGACGTGTTTTTCTTCTATCTCTCTATTATACGCCAACGCGGCGACAATGTCAAGCGATAATTCATAATTTGTACACAGATGAGAAGATATGGCAAATATCCCTCCCACCTCGCGTGGCCCCCCCGGCGCTAACGGCTCCTGCGGAGCCGCGCGCCTTCCCCCCTCGCAGGCGAAGGGGGCTTTCTTTGCTCTCTACGAAAGTTATGGATAAAGCACTTTAAAGCCCCCCTCGCAAGCGAGGGGGGAAGCGCCGAAGGCGCGGGGGGGTCCGCGCGAGAGCGTCGACGGCCCACAGGAGCGTTGACGCAGGGGGGTCCGCGATGCTATTCCCTCTTCCGCTTCGGCTTGTGCACCAGCTCGTTGAGCCGCTCGCGCTTTCGTGTCGTGAGCCACTCAACAACACAGGCAATCAGGTTCAGCAGCAGCGCCGCCGCCAGCAGCCACGCGCCGGTTTCCAACGCGAGGCTCGCGTCCGCCAGGCGTCCCATGCCCTGCATGGCCAGCGCCAGCGCCCGGCTCGCCATCGCGAGCCCCAGCACCATGCCTGTCCCGCTCAGCGCGCCCGCGCAATAGACGGCGGCGCAGGCGAACAGGGCCTTCGCCTTCCTGGCGAACACAAACGCGAGCCCCGCCAGCGCGCACACAATGCTCACCGCCAGACCCCCGATGGCCACATAGACCCAGGCGCGGGTATCGGCCATCTGCTCGCTGCGCAGGGTGTTGTTCACGAACGCGGAGGTTTGCTCCGGGTGGAGCAGCGCCCCGAGCAGGGTGGTGATGTAGAAGCGCGTCTCGCTCTTCTTCAATATGACCCTGGTGGCCAGCGTGCACAGCGGCAGCAACAGCGCCCCCAAAGGCAGCAGCCGCAGCGCCGCCCGGGGGATCGCTTTCATGATTGTTTCTCTATCGGGTTTGGCCATTGATTTTCACCTGTTTTGCCTTTTTGCAGCTTGGCATGTCGAACGCAATGCTTCCGATCCGTCAGGATGCCCCCCGCACGCGCGCAGCGCCGGGGTGGTTTAGTTTTTTTTTCCAAACTTCTTCTGGAAGAACTTCACGATCTCAACCGCCGGGATGATCGAGAAGGCCAGGCCCATGGCGATACCGAACTCCGTTGTGGTGATGGGCGTGAGCTTGAAGGCCTCCCGCAGGGCGGGGACGAGTATCACCACGCAGCTTAGGAACAGGGAGATCACGAAGGAGCCCCACAGCCACCAGTTGGTGCCGCTCTTGCGGGACATGGTGAAGATGGAGCCGCGCTGGCTGCGCATGTTGAAGGAGTGGAACATCTCCGCCATGTTCATGGTGAGGAAGGCCATGGTCATGCCCTCCGCGCCGTCCGCCTCCAGGATGTTGGTGAACTGCCAGTGGCCGTTCTGCAAAAACTCGCCGATGAAGAAGGCCGCCATGATGAGCACCGTGACGATCGCGCCCTGGTAGAGGCAGTCGGTCCCCAGGCCCCCGGCGAACACGCCGTCCCGGACGTGGCGGGGCTTCTGGCGCATGACGTCGGGGTCGGGCTTCTCCATGCCCAATGCCAGGGCCGGGAAGCAGTCGGTCACCAGGTTGACATACAGCAGGTGCGCGGGCTTGAGGATGGTGATGCCCAGCACCGAGGCTATGAAGATGCTCATCACCTCGCTGATGTTGGAGCCCAGCAGGAATTGTATCGCCTTGCGTATGTTGGCGTAGATGCGCCTGCCCTCGCCCACGGCGGTGACGATGGTGGCGAAGTTGTCGTCCGAGAGCACCATGTCGGCCACGTTCTTGGTCACGTCCGTGCCGGTGATGCCCATGCCCACGCCTATGTCGGCGCTCTTGATGGAGGGCGCGTCGTTCACGCCGTCGCCGGTCATGGCCGTCACGCAGCCCCGGGCCCGCCAGGCGTTGACGATGCGCACCTTATGCTCCGGCTGCACCCGGGCGTAGACGGCATATTCGTGCACCGTCTCCTCGAACTCTTTGTCGCTCAGCCTGCTGAGCTCCATCCCGGTGATGGCCTTCCGGCCGTCGTCCAAAATGCCCAGCTCGTTGGCGATGGCCACGGCGGTGTCGCGGTGGTCCCCGGTGATCATCACGGCCGTCACCCCCGCCTGCCCGCACTGCTCGATGGCGGCGCGCACCTCGGGGCGCACGGGGTCGATCATGCCGCACAGCCCCAGGAAGCACAGCCCCCGCTCCAGGTCGGCGGGCTCGCAGCTCTCCGGCATGGCGGCGTATTCGCGCGAAGCGGCGGCCAGCACCCGCAGGGCCTGCCCGGCCATGCGCGCGTTCTCCGCCAGGATCTCGTCCAGCTTCTCCTGCGTCATGGGCATAACGCCCTGATCTGTCAGCACGCTCGTGCATACTTTCAGCACTTCGTCGGGCGCGCCCTTGGTGTATTGGATGAATTTTTCGCCGGTTTTATGAACCGTGCTCATCATCTTCCTGGAGGAGTCGAAGGGCGCCTCGCCCGCGCGGGGCATTTCGGCCTCCAGGCCGCCCTTATCCAGCCCCAGGGCCTTGGCATAATTGATGAGCGCCACCTCCGTGGGCTCGCCCATGGTGCCTCCCTCCGGCAGGAAGGCCGCGTCGCAGCAGAGAGCCATGGCCCGCGCCAGCAGGGGGAGGTCCGGGCCCGCGCTCTCCGTCACGGTCATCTTGTTCTGGGTGAGGGTGCCGGTTTTGTCGCTGCAGATGATCTGCGCGCAGCCGAGGGTCTCCACGGCGGTCAATTTGCGTATGATCGCTCTTTTCTTCGAGAGGTTCGTCACGCCGATGGAAAGCGTGATGGTCACCACGGCGACTAAGCCCTCGGGGATGGCGGCCACGGCCAGGCTCACGGCGATCATAAAGAAATTGAGCATGTCGGAGAAATTGAGCCTGCCGTCGCCCCAGAGCAGCTCGCGGGCCGCCGAGAAGCCGAAGATAAACACGCACACGCCCAGCACAAGCCAGGTGAGGATCTTGCTCAGTTGCTTCAGCTTGATCTGCAGGGGGGTCAGGCCCTCCTCGGCCTGCTCCAGCGCCTCGGCGATGTGGCCCATCTCGGTGGCCATGCCGGTGGCGGTCACCACGGCGCGGCCCCGGCCGAAAGCCACGGCGGAGCCCATGTAGACCATGTTCTTGCGGTCGCCCAGGGTGACCTCTTTTTCGCGCAGCTTGTCCGTGCGCTTGCTCACCGGGACGCTCTCGCCGGTCAGCGCGGCCTCCTCGATCTGCAGGCTCACGCACTCGAACAGCCGCGCGTCCGCGGGCACGGCGTCCCCGGCCTCCAGCAGGATCACGTCGCCCACAGCCAGGTCCTCGCTCTTCACCCCGGTGACCTTCCCGTCGCGCAGCACCTTGCTGGTCGCCGCCGTCATGGCCTGCAGCGCCTCGAGGGCGGCCTCGGCCTTGCTCTCCTGGTAGAGCCCCATAATCGCGTTGATGATCACCACCGTCAAAATGATGACCACGTCCGAGGGGAACTCGGTGTGGCCGGTGGCCCGGCCCTCATAGATGGTCAGCACCGCCGAAATCGCCGCCGCCACCAGCAGGATGATAATCATGGGGTCCATCATCTGCTGGAAGAAGCGCTTGATGAGCGACTCCTTTTCGGCCTCTCTCAGCTTGTTTTTGCCGTCCCGCTCCAGCCGCGCATTGGCTTCCGCCGCGCTGAGGCCCGAGGGCCCGCTTTTAACTTCCCGGAACACGTCCTGCAGGGCTTCCAGATGGTGTTGCATAGGCTTGTCCTTTCCGGCATCTCCTCATTCGTACTGGTTCACACCAACAATGAGTATAACACAGTTTTTGGGGGAATGCAAGCAAAAAAATGCGGGCGGCCCCTGCGCTGACGCGCGTGCCCTCCGCGCGCTACCCCCGGTTCAACGTCCCCGTGGGACGCTGAACCTCCCCCCTCGCAGGCGAGGGGGGCTTTGGGATGGTGCTCCGCACGACCACCCCGGCCTGCGGGCCACCCCTCCACGGAGGGAAATGGGGAAGAACGTCGCTCCGCGATGCTCCCTCACCGCTGCGGCGGAGCTCCCTCACGGAGGGAGCCAGGGGCTTGCAGCCGCAAGCGGAAAAAAATTCTTCAATTTAAACGGCAAATTTGTGGAATTCTATTGACAGAGCGGGAATAAGAGTGTATATTGGAGGTGACAATTAATGTTATACTTATCATGGAGGAAGAAGCGAATGCGTGTCTTTATCAGTTGGTCGGGCGAGAGAAGCCATCAAGTAGCAAATGCCCTGAAAGAATTTGTCGGCGACATAATTCAATCGGTTACTCCTTTTGTATCGGATCAGGATATTACCAGCGGGGAACGCTGGGCTGAACGGCTAAAAGAAGAACTTCAAGAAAATCAGTACGGCATACTGAGCATTACAAACGATAATAAATCTTCTCCATGGCTCTTGTTTGAAGCAGGCGCGCTGTCAAACTCGTCCCACAAGATTCCTGTTGTTCCATTCCTCTATGATATAAAACCGTCTGAGTTGACAGGTAGTCCGTTGCTTCAATTTCAAGCAGTTATTTATTACAGCGAGGACAATGCTAGAAAGCTAATCAATGACATCAATGATGCATGTGGTGATAGCAAACTAGACGCAACGCGTTTGGAAAGAGCATTTGGCTGGTGCTATCCGATATTTGAACAAAAACTAAAGGACATTCCTCCTGAATCTAACAAGTTGAAGAGCGCAGAACCAGATAAAACAAAGCTCATTCTGGAGGAATTGCTTGATTTAACAAGAGGAAATCAGAAATTACTCAGCAGTAATGATTATAGGCAAGTCATTGAAAGAATCGAAATTCTTTTGCGCGATTTCGATATGCGGTCAAGAGATAAGAGTGATATAGTGCGCTTTCGTGGTGGGATGCGCGAGTTCCATCCTATGATGATTGAAGAGCTATTGCATTTTAGCATGAAAGAGCGATTAATTGATTACGGCCTACTAATGTGTCTTAGCATATTTCGTGATGATCTCCCTTGGCTCTATGATGCAGGGAAAGAGCTAATAAATGCGATAAAAGAAGACGATTCTTTACAAGCTAAGGAAATGGCCATAAAAAAATTTGCTGACTTGATTGATTTTACGTTTCATAACCCCGTTTTTTCAGTCAATGGCGATAAGGATGAATATATGGTGCTACGAGAATTGCCCTCAACACTTCATCGCTATTATATGCGACCACCATCACCGTGGGAGAGTGCACCTCGTGCAAGCGCCAGAGGGAAACCACAAAAAAAGCTTGAAGAACCTCGGCTAAATTAAAGCACCATAAACCTCCACGCCCGCCCCCGATCCTCCTCACTCGCATAAGCAATCCCCACCCGCGGCCCAGTAAGGATAGAAGGGCAAACGAACCCGTCGTCCTCCAGCCAGAGCAGGCCGGACGTGCGCAGGTCAATCCCGTTCAGGGAGCAGTCGATGGACAGGGCTTTCGTCACGCGGCCTGGGCCGGGGCGGCCCTCCACGGCGCGGATGAGCGCCGCCTGGGGCTGGCCGTCCTCCCCGGTGACGATGTTGAGCAGGGAGTGAATCCCGTAGCAGAGATAGACGTAGCTGAACCCGCCGGGGCCGAACATCACGGCCGTGCGGCGGGTTTTTCCGGCGCGGGCGTGGCAGGCGGTGTCGTCCTGGCCCCGGTAGGCCTCGGTCTCGGTGATGCGCAGGCGCAGCACGGTGCCGTCAGGCAGGCGGCGGCACAGCAGCTTGCCCAGCAGCGCGGGCGCGGCCTCAAGGACGTCACTGGCGTAGAAGGCGGGGTCGATGCGCATGGTTGATCCTCTCATACTGTTCACGCTGGAAAAACGCGCTGCTATGCCTCTGCCGCCGAAAGCGGCTGACCGCTTTCGGCGGCAGAGGCGGCATACACAGCGGGCGGCTGCTCCCAGCCGCCCGCGCATCATCATAAAGATAGGTCTCACGGGTTCACATAGCCCCTGGGGTTCTGCGTGGAGCCGTTGACGATCACCTCGAAGTGCAGGTGCGGGCCGGTGGAGTTGCCCGTGCTGCCCACGCGGGCGATAGGCTGGCCTATGCCCACGCTCTCGCCCTGGCGCACGGAGATGGAGCCGGACATCAGGTGGGCGTAGCGGGTCTTGGAGCCGTCGCCGTGGTTGATGAGGATCATGTTGCCGTAGCTGGAGCCGCCCAGCTGGATCAGCTCCACCGTGCCGTCCTTCGCGGCCACCACGATCTTGCCGTTGGTGTTGCCGTCGGCGATGTCTATGCCCTTGTGGAAGCTCTTGCCCCGGTAGCCGTAGGGGGAGGAGATGCGGTGGCAGTCCGGCACGGGCCAGGTGAAGCCCGAGATTTGCACGTTGACAGGATCTCTGTTGCCGTAGGGCTGGGCGCTCTTGCTGCCTAGCTCGCGGCGCTCGGCGACGGGGGCCTTCACCGTCACGCGGCCAATCTCCTCGGGGGTGCCCACGCGCGCGCCGTTGACGTAGGTCACGCGCTCGGTGACGCGCTCCTCCCCGGCCTCGCCCTTCACGCGCACGCGCACCTCGCCCCTGTAGAGCTTGCTGTTGATGGTGTCGATCGTCTCGTAGGGGATGGCCACCAGGCGGCTCTCGGTCTGGATGACCTTCACCTCCAGGACGGGCATCTCCCGCAGCACGATGATCTCGTCGCCCGCCTTGAGCTTCTCCTCGTTGCCCTGCAGGCCGGGGTTGAGGGCGTAGAGCTCACTCAGGGAGATGCCGTAGCGGTTCTGGATGCCGCCGATGCTGTCGCCCTCCCGCAGCGTGACTGCGGTCTCCGCGCGCTCCGGCTGGGTGAGCAGCTTCAGCAGGGTCTGGGCGTCCACCAATTGGTCCGTGGGGTAGAAGCCCTGCACCAGGTCCACCTGCTGCACGAAGCCCAGGGCGGCGTTCTCGCCCACCTGCAAATTGGCCGATTTCATGTTCTTGATGGAGGTCAGCACGCTGTCCGCGTCGGTGCTGTTCTGTATGGTGGCGAACAGGCGGCGGTTGCCGCCGTCCGCGTCGCTGATATAGATGCCGAAGGCGCTGGTGACCTCCCTGGGGGCGTTCTCCAGCAGCTGGTCGGTGAGGATGTCCACGCTGGTGAGCTGCTCGGGCCGCACCCGGGCGATCTCGAAGCGCGCGAAGGACTGCCCGGGCCCGGCGTCGGGCTCCTCCTCCGAGGCGGTCTCGGGCAGGGGGGCGATGTGGCGGTTGGCAGCGGCCTGCGCCTGCAAATATACGCTCTCGCCGGCGATGTGCCCCAGCTCGTTGCCGTTGTAGTCCACGATTTTCAGCGCGTAGGTGGCCCCGGAGACGCTCTGGATCACCAGCAGCAGCACCAGCAGGGCGGCCAGGGGCGCGGCGATGTTCGCCGTGGCGTATAGGATGGGAAAGTAGTCCTTCAGCCACCCCCGCAGGGACGGGAAGAAGCCACTGTCCGCGCGTTCCTCCCTGCGCCGGATGTGTGTTTCGCGCGCGGCGCGCAATGTGCGCATGGCTTGGCCAACGGTGATATGGTGCAGCGCGATACCCGCGGCCCGCATGAGATGCCACAGGGTGAGCACGGGGACGGCCAGGTGGGGCAGCGCGAAGCCTGCGGCCATGCGCAGCGGCCGCACGAAGCGCAGCCCGTAGTAATACAGGCTCCGGTATATGGCTCCGCCCATGCCGGCCAGCGGGACCCGGTAGAGCGGCGCGCCGTCGTCGAGGAAGCCGGGCCGGCCCTGCCGGATGCGGGCCAGCAGCGCGAAGATGCCCAGCAGGCTCGGCAGCCCGCGCGATTCTTTTTCCCGCGGCTGCGCCTCATCCGGCGCTTCTTCGTCGGCCGGCTCGATTGGCTCTATTGCCGGCTCCGGCGTCTCGGGCCGCGCCGGTTCCTCCGCCGCTGCGGGCGCGGGCGCGGCGAGTTCTTTTGACGCCTCGGCTTCCCGCATCTTGAGCGCCTTCTTCCTTTTGCGTCCCAGTTTTTTTGCGTCCGTTTTTGGTTCCTTCTCCTCCTCGGCCTGGGGCAGCGCGCTCCTGGCCCGCATCGCCCACAGCTCCTCCTTCGCCGCCTCGATCTCCTCGGGCGTGGGGGCTTCGGCGGCGGCCTCGGCCCGCGCGGGCACGATCTCCTCCGGGCGTATCATGCCCGCGGGCCCCGGCGCGCTCCCGCGCCGCTGTTTCCGGGCCTGGCTCTCCTCCTGCGCCCGCAGCATGTCGCGGATCAATTCCAGCGGGATCTCGCCCGTCATGGCCATGTCCATGGCCACGTCGTCCAGGGCGGGCTCGTCCTCCCGCTCGTCCCGGGGGGTCAGGCCCGGCAGGCTCAGCGCCCCCTCCTCCCACGCGCTGCGGGAGATGTGCTTGACGCGGTAGACGCTGTCGTCCCGCGGGGCGGGCTTGTTCTTGCCAGCCATATCGGTTCCTTTCAATACCCTTCTTAAAAAGTATAGCACGGCGCGCGAAAAAAAACAAGGCTTTCCGGGGTGAATTTTGCGTGAACGCGCGCGACAAGCGATATTTTTATTGACACACACAATATCTTGTGGTATACTAAGCATAGAGAGCATAGTCCGGCGCGAAAAAGGTTGAAAAGAATCACGAACAAATGTATTGACAAAAGGGAATATTTGTGCTAAACTATTGTTAACAAGAACATTTGCGCTTACGAAGGGGTGCTCCGTCATGACATTCGCAGCTGCTTTCCCATACGCGATGCTGGTGCTGTTCGGCGCGGCGCTGGTGGTGGCCGCGTTCAACAACAGCCGCCTCATCGGCTGGGAGAACCGCGCCATATCCTCCCTGGCCGATACCGTGCGCAATTACCGCGAGACCCTCGAGGAGGAGCAGCGCATCCTCCGGGGCGTCTGCGCCCCCGTGGAGGCGCCGCCGCAGGCTTTCCCCGCCTACGAGCAGGAGATCGACAGCCGGGCGGCGTAAGCGATCCTTGCCGCGCCTCTGGCCGCCTCCTCCCCGTAGGGAGGCACGGCGAGCGGCAGTCCGAACGCCCTCTCCAACGCCTGCCGCAGCGCGGCGTTCCGGCGCAGGCCGTTGCCCGCGCCCACCAGCAAATCGCGCTCCATCCCGCCGGAGGCGTAAAAGCCGTGCAGTTCCCCGGCCATGCCCTCCACCAGGCCCCACAGCAGGTGCGCGGGCGTGAAGTTGTCCGTGCCTATGCCCGTGACCCTTCCGCGCAGGGAGGGGTTCTGCCTTGTCCCCGCGAAGCGCGTATCCACCCGCAGCCGTGCACCCGACGGCGGCGGGTTTTTCGCTAGCAATTGATCCATAGCGGCGTAGACATCGCTGCCGGAAAGCTCCATCCCCAGAAAATTGGCGCACTGCGCGAAAAAATCCTTCGCCAGCGCAAACGCCCGCCCCCCGCACAGCGCCGAGCCGACGTACAAATACTGCTCCCCGCGCAGGGGCCGCAGCTCCGCCCCGGGGGGGAGCCGTTCCGGCGGCACGTAGCTGCTCGCCAGGGAGCACTGGCTGCCCGTGCCCACGTTCACAAGCACGGTGCTGTCCGGGTGTTCAGCTGCGCCGAGGAAGCTGGCCTGGTTGTCGCCAATGGCGACCGTGACCGGCCTGTTTTTGTATGTCCCCAGGACGTCGAAATCGGCTGTCACTTTTGGAAATAAGGCCTCGGGCAGGGTTGCCGCTTGCAGCGCGTTCATGTCGAATTGCAGCGTTTCCAGGTCGAACAAGCCGAAGCTCGCGGCGTCGGAGGCGTGCATGAGGGGGCGGGTCAGGCCGCAAAGGCGCATGGCCACCCAGCCGTGTATCGTGCAGATTTGCGCCGCGTTTGGGGGGATTTCACTTTTCAGGGCGTGGACGAACAGCGTGGCACAGCCGAAGCCGCTGGCCATCGCGTGGCCGGTGCGGGCGGAGAGGGCCTGCGCGTAAGTCGTGCCGTCAGGCAAGAGAGCATTGCCGGATTCGTCCTGCCAGGTGTAGAGCGGGCTGGCGGGCCCCCCCGCCCCATCCAGATAGAGCAGCCCGTGCATCTGCCCGCACAGGCCAATGGCCGCTATTGCAGGGCAGGCGGCGAAGGCGCAATCCAGCAGCGCTGTGCAGATTTCCCAGATGCGCTCGGGATTTTGCACAGTTTCGCCGCTGTCGTTTTGTGCGCTTTCACAGAATTTCAGTTCACCTGTACTGTCAGTTACGACAACGCAGATGCTGGTGGTGCCAATGTCCAGGCCGAGATAAAAACTCATAAATTCCGGTTCCTCTCAAACTCGCCTATGTCGTCGTCCGTGCGGAACATCAGGCTGTTCTCGCGCAGCAGGGCGGCGTCCTCCAGGATGCGCCCGAGGCCCAGCGCCACGCACTGGGCGGGATTGCGCGCCACGCGCACCTCCAGGCCGGTCTCGGCGCGCAGCATCAGGTCGATGTCCCGCAGCAGCGCGCCGCCGCCGGTGAGGATCAGCCCCCTGTCCCAGATGTCGCCCGCCATCTCGGGCGGGGTCTCCTCCAGCACGGCGCGCACCGCCTCGGTGACGTCCCGCAGGCGCTCGCGCATGGCGAGATAGGTCTCGGTGGAATTCACTTCCAGCTTCACGGGCATACGGGTGGTGTAGCTCTGCCCGCGTATGTTGATGGCCAGCTCCGGGCTGCGCAGGCGCGCGCAGCCGATGCGCATCTTGACGGCCTCGGATGTCAGCTGGCCGATCACCACGTCGCGCTCCCGGCGCAGGTATCTTATTATTGCGTCCTCCAATGCGTTGCCGGCCACCTTGGCGCTGCGGGCGATGGCCATGGCCCCCATGGTGAACACCGCCACGTCCGTGGTGCCGCCGCCGATGTCGACGACAAGCTGCCCGCCGGGGTCGGTGAGGTTGAGCCCCGCGCCCAGGGCCGCGGCCAGGGGCTCCTCCACCAGGCACGCGCGCGCCGCCCCGGCGGCGATGGCGAGCTCCAGGATGGCGCTGCGCTCCAGCCCCGTGACGCTGGCGGGCATACAGATCATCACCGTGGGCTTGAACACCCGCCGCCCGCACAGCTTCTTGATATAATGCGCGATCATCGCGTGAATCACCGTAAAATCCGAGATGACCCCCTCGCGCATGGGGTGCACCACGCGCAGGCTCTCGGGGTTGCGGCCCACCATGTTGTGCACGGCGTTGCCCAGGGCGCGCACCTCCCCGGTCTTCGCGTCCAGGGCAGCCACCGATGCCTCCTGCATCACGATGCCGCGCCCCTTGACGTAAACCAGGATGGAGGTTGTGCCCAGGTCGATGCCGATTTGCAGGCCGGGAATAGGGATCACCTCACTTTTTACAACGCAAGCAATATAAATACATCATGCCCATGTGAGCATAGCCATGGCTTTGCGCGCGGATTCTGTCTGAGTCCTCTACCTCGAAATAATCCTGAATCAAGTTTTCAAATTCCTGCGGAGACATATTAAAATGATCAGGCCGCCCCATGCACTCTTCAATCAGCATCGCGACCCGCCCGCTCGGGCTGCCGGCATTCGGAACATCAAGCACGAATCTGCCGCCCGGCTTCAATATTCGATGAAACTCCCGGATCGCTTGCAGGACAAAGTCTTTTTCGTAGTACTCGAGCACGCCGATGCATTCACCAATGTCAAAAAAGCTATCGTCAAAGGGCGTCTCGTGTATGCTTGTGCAATGCAATGAGCCGATGGGTAATTTATTTTCTTTCACCGACCGGTTGAGCATCTGAATCGTTTCGCTGCTGATGTCAACGCCGTAATAGGTTGAAGGCCATTTGCCGTACCCTTTGCGTGTCAGATTCAGGGAACAGCCGAGCGAAACAAAATTCATCCTTTTTGCAGGCGATAAATACTGTTTCATATCGATGGGCTCTTTGCCTGCAATCCCGTTTTCCAGTTCCGCTTTCCATTGGGGGTATTCCGGGTTGCCTGTAATATAATCCGGCAGGTTGTCGTAGCTTAGGGAATCTTTCTTTCCGTATTCGATGAAGTGCCTGTCGTAGGATTTCGCGATCATGTCAAGCTGGGTATCCATTCAACCCGTCCCCCCCAAATACATCCCTTACCGCTTCCAGGTATCCGTAGCCGTTCACGTCGTCCGGCTGGAGGTAGCTGGTCTCGGTCCACTCGTTCCAGCTGTTGAGGGTGAGCAGGGGAGGGGTCAGCGCGTGCGTATCGATATAGCTCTTTGTGAGCAACAAGGCCTTCTTGATGTTCTCCGGCGTACAGTTCGCCATGCCGTCGTTCTGCGGCTTGAGGAAGCGCGGCTGGCTCCCCCAGCCCACGGAGACATGCGGGAAATACGGCACGCCATGGCTGTCGATCATATCAAATTCGGCCTGCATGGCGGGCAGCCAGTCGGCGTAGCCGCAGCCCGCGGGGGTGTAGCAGGCTGTCTGGTAATGCGTGACGCTGTCGGCCCCGATGGCCTTTATTTTCGGGAAAATGTCTGTTCCGCCGAATTTTATGATCTGCAAATGCAGGCCGTTGAAGCCCTGCTTCACGAGCTCGCTGCGCAGCCAGTCAATCGCTTTGGCGGCATTGCCTTCGCCGCCAAGGCCGCGCAAAAAATTATTGATGTCAAAGATAGAAAGCACGGGCTTGCCGTCAATGCGATAATAATTCTCCAGGCAAAAATATTTTTCCATCCAGCGATGCGAAATCTCCCGGAACTGCGCGAGGTTCAGCGCGGCGTCCCAGATGACTGTGCGCATATCCTTCGAACTGTTGCGCAAATCCCAAAGATGGTTGACGTTATGGTTGGCCCACATGATGTAGAACTTCATCTGGGTGTTGTTGGTCGCGCCGAGGAAGCCCTCGTTCAGGCAGGGCTCAAGGAAGGGCCGGTTGTCGTACCAGTACCAGTCATAAATAAAAGTATTAACGCCGTATTTCAGGGCTTCGGCGATCTGGTGCTCCATCACGGCGGGGTCGGCCTCGTCGCGCATCCCCCAGAGAGGCTTCTGGTGCATACGCTTGGCGACTGTCTCCCATTCGCCCAGCTCGCCGGGCCAGAAGATGCGGCTGCGGGGCTCGCGCCCGGTGTAGGACGGCCAGATGTAGGCGGCGACGTCATACTTCGCGTTGCTCATATTGAAAAATTTCCTTCCTCAATTTCGGATAGGTCGGTTCGCAAATATGTCAGGCAAATGATCTCTTCCGCACCTGCTTCTTTCAAAACACGCGCGGCCTCGCGCAGGGTGGCCCCGGTGGTGCAGATGTCGTCGCACAACACAATTTGACGCCCTCGGATCAGGTCAGGGTCCGCCGCCGCGAAGGCCCCGGCTATATTCTCCAGCCGCTCCTCCCTGGGCAGGCCGTGCTGCGCCCGGGTTTCGCGCGTTTTGAGGAGCAGTCCGGGGGCGGGCTCCATGCCCAGCCAGCGCGCGGCGGCGGCGGCCAGCAGCTCGCTCTGGTTGTAGCCGCGCTCGCGCACTTTCGCGGACGTCATGGGCACGGCGCAGAAGAGCCAACCGGGCTTGTCCGCAAAGCCCGAAACCGAAAGCGCGTCGGCCATGGCATAGCCTATGCTGTGGGCGTTCTTCTTCTGCCCGTGAAATTTGAAGTTCAGCAGAATCTTCCGGGCCTTGCTGTAATATGTAAACACAGAGACCAGTGGGATGCCTGTCTCCGGCAGCAGTTCGGCCTCCAGCATGGGCCCGGCCGCGCCCGCGCAGTCCGCGCAGAGCATGGCCTCGGGCTCGCAGACCCCGGCGCACCACACGCAGCGCCGCGGGAAAAACCACAGCCACAGGCGCTCGGAATATTGTGAATGCATCTTCATACTGCCCACTGTAGGGGGCGGCGTCCCCGACGCCCCGGGATGAAATAAACGCCGCTTAATTGGCCCGGGAGGCCGTCCCCTACATCTCACCAATCCACAATTTTTGTCAGCAAATCCTCCGGGCGCACCAGGGCGGTGTGGTCCAGCTCGCGGCACAGCGCCTCGCAGGCCGCGCGGGCCGGTTCCGGCATCCCGCAGTCCAGGGCGATCACCTCGCTGCGCGCCAGGTCCCCCATGAGGCCCGCGCGCAGCCGGGCCGCGCACAGCAGGGCCGCCACGTCCGCCTGGGAGGACTTCGAGGGGATGACCACCACGAAGCGGCCCGGGGCCTTCGGGCGCAGCAGGAGCATCATGAGCAGGTAGACGCCGGCCACCACGCCCAGGAGAACGAAGAGAATCAGCATGGCATAGACGACGGCATGAACGGCGCTGGGCATAAAAACCACTCCTTTCCCTGCATTCTATGCAAGGGACAGGGGCGGGGATACCTTTGACATTGTGAGCCGGCCTGTAAGCCGAGTTTTGTCATTGAAGGCAATCATTTATCTTGCCGGAACATCGCTGTCCCGGTCCTGCCACCCGTTGGACTTGAGCGCCGAGCAAGCGCCGCGCGCGAACGCGCTGTCCGGTCGGTGTTGCGCCGGATAGGGTTTACAGGGCAGCGCGGTCTCCCGCGCGGCCGGTGAGCTCTTACCTCGCCTTTCCACCCTTACCAGGGTTTTACGCCCTGGCGGTATATCTCTGTTGCACTTTCCCTAAGGTCACCCTCGGCGGCCGTTAGCCGCTATCCCGCTCTATGGGGCTCGGACTTTCCTCACGGTGTTACCCGCGCGACTGCCCAGCCGGCTCACGGTACTATTTTATAGGATTTTTGGGGAAATGTCAAGGCGGAGTTTTTGGATTTCTCCTGCGCTGGGGGTTGCTTTTTTGCAGGAAAGGGTGTATACTAGATCTACAAGGGGGGTATACAATGAAAAAATTGAAAATATATTTGGAAACCACTGTGTTCAACTGGTTTTTCGAGCCGGAACGCGACTTCTATAAGGATACGCACCAGCTTTTTGATGAAATCGCCGCAGGAAAGTTCGAAGCGTATGCGTCGGACTACGTCGTTGAAGAATTGGCGCAGGCAACGGAACCCAAGCGACGGATGATGCTGGATTTATTGGAACAAAGCCGCATAGAGATGTTAGGCAAGTCTGATGAAGTGGCGGCGCTGGCACAGCAGTATGTCCTGCATAACATTATATCCAAAAAGCACAGATATGACCGAGAGCATATTGCCTGCGCCGCGGTGAACGGTATGAACGCGATCATCAGCTTCAACTTTGCACACATCAACCGCTATTCCACCAGAGAAAAAACCGACCTGGTCAACAGGCTGAATGGCTATCCCACTGTACAGATTATTATGCCGATGGAGGTGATTGACGTTGAAGTCGTTTAGGGACTACGAGAAGTGGATCGACGATATCCGCGACCGGCTCTATCGAGAGGAGCAGGAGCTCGGGAAAGAGGAGTTCGACCGGCGGCAGGCGAAGGTCGTCCAAGAGATAGTCGAGCAATATGGCCTTACCTATGCCAACCTGCCTTCGGCCCGGCGCGCCATCTAAATGTTCTTCGCCCTTGGCTTTCTTTTGGCCGGGGGCTTTTTGTCTCCTCAAAAAAATTTTTCTTGACATCGCTTTCCAAAAATGATATAATTCATCAGTTGCATTCCGCGACGTAAGTTTTTATGGAAAGGAGAGAACTATGCCAACCTTTAATCAGCTGGTGCGCAACGGGCGCGAGACGCTGGTGAAAAAGAGCAAGGCGCCCGCGCTGCGCAAGGGGCTCAACTCCCACAGGAACGAACTCACCGACAGAGACAGCCCGCAAAAGCGCGGCGTTTGCACGGCGGTGAAGACCACCACCCCCAAGAAGCCCAACTCGGCGCTGCGCAAAATCGCCAGGGTGCGCCTGAGCAACGGCATCGAGGTGACCACCTACATCCCCGGCGTGGGGCACAATTTGCAGGAGCACTCGGTGGTGCTCATCCGCGGCGGCAGGGTGCGCGATCTCCCGGGCGTGCGCTACCACGTGATCCGCGGCACGCTGGATTGCCAGGGGATGCAGAACCGCAAGCAGGGCCGCAGCAAGTACGGCATGAAGCGGGACAAAAAGTAATTGACAATTGACAATTGACAATTGACAATTGCGCGAACCCCCAGTATGAGAATAATTACCATGAATTTTGTTCATGCTAGTATAATGGTTCTCTATACTGGACACCGAGCGAAGCTTTTGCTTTGCAAGTACCAATGATTTCATAATTATTATGAAGGAGGGAAGCGAAGTGCCAAGAAGAGGCCAAATCGCGAAGCGCGACGTGCTGCCCGACCCCCTGTACGGGTCCAAGCTCGTCACGCGCCTGATCAACAGCATCATGAAAGACGGCAAGAAGGGCATCGCCCAGCGCATCGTCTACGAAGCCTTCGATATCATCCGGAACAAGTCCGGCAAGGACCCCCTGGAGACCTTCGAGAAGGCCATGGAGAACGTCATGCCCCAGCTGGAGGTGAAGGCCCGCCGCGTGGGCGGCTCCACCTACCAGGTGCCCATCGACGTGCGGCCCGAGCGCCGCCAGACCCTCGGCCTGCGCTGGATCGTGGCCTTTGCCAGAAACCGCAGCGAGCGCACCATGAAGGAGCGCCTTGCAAACGAGATCCTCGACGCCGCCAACCAGACCGGCTCCGCCTACAAAAAGCGCGAGGACACCCACAAGATGGCCGAAGCCAACAAGGCCTTCGCGCACTTTAGATGGTAATGCACAATGCACAATGCACACGGCCCTATAGCCTTTTGTGCCCACAATGCACAATGATAGTGTAATCGCGTTCTTCATTGTGCATTGTGAATTGTAAATTGTGAATTGGAGGAAATCATGTCCCGGCAGGCAGCACTGGAAAACACGCGCAACATCGGTATCATGGCGCATATCGACGCCGGCAAGACCACCACCACCGAGCGCATATTGTTCTATACGGGCAAGACGCACAAGCTCGGCGAGGTGCACGACGGCGCGGCCACCATGGACTGGATGGAGCAGGAGCAGGAGCGCGGCATCACGATCACGTCCGCCGCGACGACCTGCTTCTGGAACGACCATCGCATCAATATCATCGACACCCCCGGCCACGTGGA
>Ga0123353_10001793_pt1 | contig 26401 bp, 20 predicted proteins | sample TergutLab28metaG_3_FD_92763 | JGI IMG/M metagenome (GOLD analysis project Ga0123353, IMG submission 92763) | Labiotermes labralis P3 segment gut microbial communities from Petit-Saut dam, French Guiana - Lab288 P3 | ecosystem: Host-associated > Arthropoda: Insects > Digestive system > Gut ...
GCCGGCACCGGCCGGCGACGGAGACGGCGCACCGGGGCCTGGGTTCGCCCTGAGCCGGCGGCCAACGGCGCCCACCTGGTGCCCCGCCGGGGTTCGACCGGAGCCGGGGGCGGGGACGGCGCCCCGCCCTCATGGCGCGTGGTCCCGCCGGACCGCGCGCCGGCGGCGTGCCCGGCCGCGTATGCCGGTACGCCGGGGAGCGGCGGGAGGCGTGCGGGAGGCCAGCCCGGATGTCGCGGCCCGAGGCCGGGCCCAGGGGCGGCCCGGACAGCACTGTCCGAGGCCGCGTGCAGGGCGCCCCGGGGCCTTGTGGTGTCACCCGATCGGGTGCGTCCCGGACAGGGCCCGGGGTGCCGTGGGAGCCGGGGTGGCGCGGGCCCGCGGGGCGGACGGCGGCGGCTCACAGGGTGGACAGGCCGGATGCGCTTCCGCGCTCCGGGTTACCGTTGCGCTATGCACGTGAGCCAGCACCAGCCTTCGAGCGGGCCCGAGCCGGAGCCCGGGGCCGACGGGAAGCGCTCGCTGTACGTGCCGGTGAGGCGCGGGCCGGCAGGGTCGGTGGTCCGGCTGTGGCGCACCCCGTTCGGGACGCGCACGGCGGTGGCGTTCACCTCCGACCGGCGGCTGCGCTCGGTGCTGGGGCCCACCCAGCCGTGGATCCGCCTCTCCGAATCGGCGCTGCGCCGCATGGTCGAGCCGCTGGGCGCCCTGCTGCTGACCGTCGACCCGCTGCTGACCGCCCGCCCGCCGGCCTCCTGGACCACCGAGGCGCCCGCGCCCGAGGACGCGGACCCCGCGGAGCCCGAGGCCGCCACGCCCTGAGCCCGGGCGGAGCGGTCAGGGTGCCGGCTGGACGTCGCCGAGCATCTGCGCCGGGACGTCGCCGCGGCCGGCCAGGTCGCCCGGGGGGATACCGGGGTGGTGGCCGTGCGCGGGGCGCGCCCGGCCGGCCGGTGCCGCGTCGTCCAGGGCGAGCCGGGAGACGATCCGGTAGCGGTCGCCGCGGTAGACGGAGTGGACGTACTCCACCGGGCGGCCGGTGGCGTCCCGGGTGAGCCGCTCGAACAGCAGCGCCGGCGACAGCACGGGCACGCCGATCAGCCGCGCCTCCTCCTCGTTCGTCACGGTCGGCTCGATCGACTGCACGGCCTCGTGGACGCGCACGCCGTGCCGGTCCCGCAGCAGGTCGTAGAAGTCGCCGGACTCCATGTCGGCCGGGCGCAGCCCGGGGACGAGGACCGCCGGCACGTGCAGGTACTCGATGGCCATCGGCTCGTCGTCCACGAGCCGCAGCCGGGCGATGTAGGTGATCTCGGCGGCGGGTGAGATCCGCAGCCTGCGCCCGACCCGCGCCCCGGCCCGCACCGTGGTGAACTCCAGCACCCGGCTGGCCCAGGTGCCGGACGCCTGCGGGAGGCGGTGGCTGTCGCGGTCCGGTGCGAGTTCCTGGGTGATCTTCGCGCGGGCCACGAACATGCCGCGGCCGTGTTCGCGCACCAGCAGCCCGGTGGTGACCAGTTCGTCGACCGCCGACCGCAACGTGGGCCGGGAGACGCCGAGTTGCTCGCACAGGGCGCGCTCGGACGGGATCGGGGCGCCGGGAGCGCGCGACTCCACCAGCTCCATGAGGTGCTCGCGGACCCGTTCGCGTTTCAGCGGGGAGCGCGCCGGCTCGCTGACCATGACGTGGTGCCCCTTCCCCGGGCCTGCCCGGGGAAGGCCCCGGCCGTGCTGTCGTCCCCATGCTGTCGGCCCCGAGGTTAACCAGATACTGACCAGTTGGCCAGCACTGGCGAGCAACAGGCCCGCAGGACGGGCCACATGGCGGGCGCATCGCACCGCTTTCCGCCAACCTCCTTTGTCACCCGACCTCTTGACGGCCCCAGTGGTCTATGCCACCTTCGCTTACCAGCTCCATACCAGTTGGCAAGTGGTAAGGTCCGCTCGCTCGGGGAGACGACCACGTGATCATTCCGCGCCCCACCCGACTCACCCGCCTGCCGGGGCGGTTCACCTTCGACGCGGCCACCGCCCTGCGGGCGCACGGCGAGGCGCTCGGCGCGGCCGGGCTGCTGCGCACGCTGCTCGCGCCGGCCACCGGACTGCCCCTCGCGCCGGCCGACGACGGCCGGGTGGTGTTCGCGGTCGACCCGGGCCTGAGCACGCTGGGGGACGAGGGGTACGAGCTGTCCGTCGACCCGGACGCGGTCCTGCTGCGCGCGGCACGGCCCGCGGGCCTGCTGCGCGGCGTGCAGACGCTGCGCCAACTCCTGCCCGCGCAGGCCCTGTCGGAGCGTCCGGTGGCGGGCGTGGCGTGGCAGATGCCGTGCGTGCGGATCACCGACGTGCCGCGGTACGCCTGGCGCGGCGCGCTGATCGACGTCGCCCGGCACTTCCAGCCCCTCGCGTACCTGCGGCGGTTCACCGACCTGCTGGCCCTGCACAAGCTCAACGTCCTGCACCTGCACCTCACCGACGACCAGGGCTGGCGGATGCCGGTCGCCGCGCTCCCCCGGCTGACCGAGGTCGGCGCGGTGCGGGCCCGCACGATGCTCGGCCGGGCCGGCAGCGGGCGGTTCGACGACGTGCCGCACGGCGGCGCGTACACCGCGGCCGAACTGCGCTCCCTGGTGGCCTACGCGGCCGCGCGCGGCGTCACCGTCGTCCCCGAGATCGAGATGCCCGGCCACGTCAGGGCGGCCCTGGCCGCGTACCCGGAGATCGGCAACGTGCCCGGCCGCGCGCTGGACGTGTGGACCGAATGGGGCGTGTGCGAGCAGGTGCTCGGCATGCACGACGGGGCGCTGGAGTTCTGCCGCACCGTGCTCGGCGAGGTGATGGACGTCTTCCCGTCGCCGTACGTGCACGTGGGCGGTGACGAGTGCCCGGTCACCGAGTGGGAGCGGAGCCCCGCCGCCCGGCGCCGCGCCGCGGAGCTGGGCCTGGCGGCGCCCAAGGCGCTGCACGGCTGGTTCCTCGGGCGGATCGGCGCGTTCCTGACGGAGTCGGGGCGCACCCCGGTGTGCTGGGCGGAGGACTCCGGCACGCTGCCGCCGGAGTTCACCGTGATGCCGTGGCGCGACGCGGCGCACGGGCTGGCCGCGGCCCGGCGCGGCCACCGGGTGGTCATGGCCCCGCACCGCGCCACCTATCTCGACTACCCGCAGACCGCCGGCCCCGGCGAACCGCTCGGCCAGGCGGGCGAGATCGTGGACGTGGCCGCCGTCCACCGCGGCAGCGCGCCGCCGCCGTGGGAGCCGGAGGCGGCGGCGCGGGTGCTGGGCACCCAGGCCCAGTTGTGGACCGAGTTCGTGCCCACCGCCGGGCACGCCGAGTACCTGCTCTTCCCGCGGTTGTGCGCCCTCGCCGACCGCGCCTGGAACCCGGCGGGCGACTGGTCCGCCGACGTACTGCCCGCCCTGCACGCGCACACGGCCCGGCTGGCCGCGCTCGGCGTGCGGTACGGGCACCTGCCGCCGCTCCCGGACACCGCCGCCGGGCCCGGCCCCCGCACCACCTTGCCCCGGAAACCCTGAGCCCGACCCGGGCCCACGGCACGCCCCCCACGTCCGAAAGGATCACCGTGTCAGGAAAGTTCCGCGTACCCGCCAGGATCCGCACCGCGATGGCGGTGTGCACGGCCGCCGGCCTCGCCTGCGCCGCGCTCACCGCGCTGCCCGCCTCGGCCGCACAGGACTCGCTCAGCGCCCAGTACCGCACGAGCGCGTCCGGTGCGACCGCCGACCAGGTCGAGCCGTGGCTGGAGGTCACCAACACCGGCTCCACCAACGTCGCGTTGAGCAACGTAACGGTGCGCTACTACTTCAAGTCCGATGGTCCCACCGTGAGTTACCGCTTCGCCTGCTCGTGGGCGGTCAAGGGCTGCGCCAACGTCACCGGCACCTTCGGCACCCTGGCCAACCCGACCGCGACCGCCGACCGCTACCTGGAGATCGGCTTCACCTCGGGCGCCGGCTCCCTCGCCCCCGGCCAGAACACCGGCGACCTGCAACTGCGCTTCTACCGCGCCGACTGGCAGACGATCAACCAGGCCGACGACTACTCCTTCAACGGCGCGCAGACGTCGTACGCCGACTGGTCCAAGGTGACCGTGCAGGACGCCGGCGCCCTGGTGTGGGGCACCGCGCCGGACGGCAACGACCCGACGCAGCCGCCCACCACCCCGCCGACCACACCCCCGACCGACGGCGGCGGCAACCCCGACGGACCCACCCTGTTCGACGACTTCAGCTACACCAGCAGCAGCGACCCAGCCGTGCAGCAGCACGGCTGGACGGTCAAGTCCGGGCAGGGCGGGCCCGGTGTCGCGGGCGCCACCTGGTCGCCGCAGGACGTCACCTTCGTCGCGGACGGCTCGGGCAAGGTGATGAACCTCAAACTGACCACCGACGGCACCGCGTCCGGCACCCGCGAGACCGAGATCCAGACCACCGCGCGGAAGTTCAAGAACGGCACCTACGCGGCGCGGGTGAAGTTCAACGACACCCCGACCGGCGGCCCCGACGGCGACCACGTCAACCAGACCTTCTTCACCTTCACGCCGCTCAACGCCCCGATGGACCCCGACTACAGCGAGCAGGACTTCGAGTACCTGCCCAACGGCGGCTGGGGCGAGACCCAGAGCATCATGTACGAGACGTCCTGGGAGACCTACAACCCCGACCCGTGGAACGCGGTCAACACCCACGGCCAGCAGTACGGCAGCCTCGACGGCTGGCACGACCTGCAGATCACCATCGACAACACGTACATCACCTACTACATCGACGGGCAGCAGGTCGCCCAGCACGGCGAGCCGTACCTGCCCGAGACCCCGCAGTGGATCGACTTCAACCACTGGCTGATCGACACCGCTGGCCAGACCGGCAGCACGCCCCGCTCGTACAACGAGCAGGTGGACTACGTGTACTTCGTCAAGGACCAGGTGCTCACCCCGGCCCAGGTGCAGTCGGCGGTGGCCGGACTGCGCAGCGCCGGCACCGCGTTCAAGGACACGGTGCCGGGAAGCTGATCCGGCGGCCCCGGACGCCGGAGGCCCAACGCCACCCCGTACCGCCCTCGACCGCCCGTCCCCGCGTCCCGGGGACGGGCGGTCGGTCCGCTCCCGGACTTTCCTGTTATCGCGCCTCCGTGACACCGTCTCCTGTTCGTAGGGCCGGTGACGCGCGCGGGCGCGGCCGGCGGAGAGGAGGGGCGCTCATGCGTGCAGGCGACCGGGTCGGACCCGATCCCGCGCTCGTGGCCGCCGCGCGGTCCGGCGACCAGCAGGCGCTGGACACGCTGGTCGCCGAGTGCCTGCCGCTGGTCTACAACATCGTCGGGCGGGCGCTGGACGGCCACGACGACGTCGACGACGTGGTGCAGGAGACGCTGCTGCGCGTGGTGCGCGGGCTCGGGGAGCTGCGCGACCCGGCGGCGTTCCGGTCGTGGCTGGTGGCGATCGCCGTCCGGCAGGTGCGCGACCGCGAGGTCGCCCGCTCGACCGCCTGGCACCGCCTCACGGACCTGGACGCGGCAGAGCCGGTCGCCGACCCGGCGTCGGACTTCGCCGCGCTGACCATCCTGCGGCTGGGCCTGACCGACCAGCGGCGGGAGATCGCCGAGGCCACCCGCTGGCTCGACGGCGACGACCGGACGCTGCTGGCCCTGTGGTGGCTGGAGGAGACCGGCGACATCGGCCGCACCGAACTCGCCGACGCGCTGGGCCTGTCGAGGCAGCACGCGGCGGTGCGGGTGCAGCGGATGAAGGAGCAGCTGGAGACGTCGCGCACGGTGGTGCGGGCGCTCGGCGCGATCCGGTCCGCGGGCGAGTGCGCGCGGCTGCGCGACGTCACCGAGGGCTGGGACGGCGTGCCCAGCCCGCTGTGGCGCAAGCGGTTCGCGCGCCATGTGCGGGGCTGCGGCGACTGCGGGCGTCGCGCGTCGGTGCTGATGCCGATGGACCGGCTGCTCAGCGGGCTGCCCCTGCTTCCGGTGCCGCTGCCCCTGGCGGCCCGGCTCCCCGCCCACCTCTCCCCCGGCCCGCACCCCGCGGACCCGCACGCCGCCTGCCCCCACCCCGGCGCCCCGCACGCGGGCGCCGGGCAGCCCATGCCCCCCACCCAGGCCGCGGCTTCTCCCGCGGCCCAGCGCACCGCTCCGCACACCGGCCCCCCACGGCGGAGCGGTGCGCACGGGGGTGGACGCGGCGGGGTCCGCGCACGGCTGCTGCACACGCCGCTGGGCGTGCCCGCCGCGGCGGTGGCCGCGGTCGCGGTCGCCACCGCGGGCACGCTGCTGGCGGTCCATCTGACGAGCGGCTCCCCGGCTCCCGCGGCCGGCGCGGCGCCCCGGCACACCGTGTCCGCGCCCGCCACCTCCGCGCCGGCCGCCACCACGCCGTCCCCCTCACCCACGACCGTCCCACCGCGCGCCACGCCGTCGCACCGCGCCACGAGCACCCCGGCCACCCGCAAACCCGCGGTCCCGGCCCGGCCGCCCGCGCCGCCCGCCGCCTCCACCCGCAAGGGCGTGGGCGTGTGGGGCTTCGACGGCGTCAGCACCGCGCTCGCCCGGTCCGGCGCGGGCTGGTACTACACCTGGTCCACGACGCACGACGGCATCACCGGGCCCGGGTTCGTGCCGATGATCTGGGGCAGCGGGAGCGCGGACGCCGCGTCGCTGGACCGCGCCCGGCAGGCGGGCCCCTACCTGCTGGGTTTCAACGAGCCGGACATGGCGGGCCAGGCGAACATGACCGTGGACCAGGCGCTCGCGCTGTGGCCCACGTTGATGAACACCGGCAAGGTCCTGGGCAGCCCCGCGGTGGCGTTCGGCGGGGACACGCCGGGCGGCTGGCTGGACCGCTTCATGAGCGGCGCCGCGGCCAAGGGCTACCGCGTCGACTTCGTCGCCGTGCACTGGTACGGCGGCGACTTCACCACGCCGAACGCAGTCGCGCAGCTCAAGCAGTACCTGGAGGCGGTCCACGACCGGTACCACAAGCCGGTGTGGCTCACCGAGTACGCGCTCATCGACTTCTCCCACGGCACGCGCTTCCCCACCGACCAGCAGCAGGCCGCCTTCGTGACGGCGTCCGCCGCCATGCTCGACGGCCTGCCGTGGCTCCAGCGCTACGCCTGGTTCGGGCTGCCCGCCAAGGACGACGGCCCCAGCAGCGGCCTCTTCCACAGCGGCGCCGCCCCGACCCTGGCCGGCCGTGCCTTCGAGGCGGCCCGCTAGGGCTGTTCGGCTGCTTCACGTCCGGTGTCCCCGGCCCCGCGCGGGGCCGGGGACACCGGACCGCTCACGCGCCCTGCGGGCGGCCGGTCGCGGTCGCCGGGACGCGCATCAGGTCGCGGGCCGCCGCCGCGACGGCCTCGGCGGTGATCCCGAAGTGGTCGTACAGCTCGGCGGCCGAGGCCGACGCGCCGAACGTCTCGACGCTGACGGCCCGGCCGTCGAGGCCGATCAGGTCGTGCCAGCCCTGGGCGACGCCGGCCTCGACGGAGATCCGCCGGCGTACGGCGGGCGGCAGGACGCCGTCGCGGTAGGCGGCGTCCTGGCCGTCGAACCACTCGCGGCAGGGCATCGAGACCACGCGCGCCCGGATGCCCTCGCCGGCGAGCGTGCGGGCCGCGTCGACCGCGAGGTGGACCTCGGACCCGGTGGCGATGACGATCAGGTCCGGCTCGGCCGCGTCGTCGGCGGCGGGCGCCTCCCACCGCACGTAGCCGCCGCGGACGGTGCCGGCCACCGGGCGGAATCCGTCCGTGCCGTCGGGCAGCACCGGCAGGTCCTGCCGGCTGAGGCTGAACCCGACCGGCCCGCCCCGGTCGCCGAGCACCTTCCACAGCGCGATCGCCGTCTCGTTGGCGTCGGCCGGGCGCACCACGTCGAGTCCCGGTATCGCGCGGAGCGAGGCGAGATGCTCGACCGGCTGGTGCGTGGGGCCGTCCTCGCCGAGGCCGATCGAGTCGTGGGTCCAGACGTGGACGACGGGCAGCGCCATCAGCGCGGCGAGCCGGACGGCCGGCCGCATGTAGTCGCTGAAGACCAGGAAGGTGCCGCCGTAGGGCCGGCTGAGCCCGGACAGCGCGATGCCGTTCATGGCCGCGGCCATGAAGTGCTCGCGGATGCCCCAGTGGATCGTCCGGCCGGCCGGGTCCGCTCCCGGCAGCGTGCTCGACGCGGGCAGGAACGAGGAAGCGCCGTCCACCGTGGTGTTGTTGGAGTCGCCCAAATCGGCCGAGCCGCCCCACAGTTCCGGCAGCTGAGCCGCCGCGGCCGTCAGCGCCCGGCCGAACGCCCTGCGGGTGGCGACCGGCGTGCCGGCCGGGAACGACGGCCTGGCGTCCGCGAAGCCCTCGGGAAGGTGCCCGTCGCGCAGCCGCCGCAACCGGGCGTGGGCGCCGGGGTTGCGGTCCGCCCACGCGGCGAACGCCTCGTCCCAGGCGGCGTGTTCGGCGGCCCCGGCCCGGCGGGCCGCCGACGTGGTCCATGCCCGGACGTCGTCGGGCACGAGGAACGCCGCGTCAGGGTCCACGCCCAGCACGGTCTTGGCCGCGCGAACGGCCTCGGCGCCGAGCGCCGAGCCGTGGGAGCCGGCGGTGCCCTGCGCCCCGGGCACGGACCAGGCGATGGTGCTGCGCATCAGGACGATCGACGGGCGGTCCGTCTCGGCTACCGCCGCGTCCAGCGCGCCGGACAGGGCGGCGAGGTCGATGTCGCCGTCGCCGGCGAGGCCGACCTGCTGGACGTGCCATCCGTAGGCGGCGTAGCGGGCCGCCACGTCCTCGCTCGCGGCGAGTTCGGTGCTGCCCTCGATGGAGATGCGGTTGTCGTCGTAGACCACGACGAGGTTGCCCAGGCGCTGGTGGCCGGCGAAGGCCGACGCCTCGGAGCTGATGCCCTCCTGGATGTCGCCGTCGGAGCACAGCACGAAGACCCGGTGGTCGAACGGGCTGGTGCCGGCCGGGGCTTCGGGGTCGAACAGGCCCCGCTCGCGGCGGGCGCCCATGGCCATGCCCACCGCGGTGGCGATGCCCTGGCCGAGCGGGCCCGTCGTGGTCTCCACGCCCGGCGTGTGGCCGCGCTCGGGGTGCGCCGGCGTCAGGCTGCCCTTCTTGCGGTACGCGCGCAGGTCGTCGAGGCCGAGCGGGTAGCCGGCGAGGTGGAGCTGGATGTAGAGCGTGAGGCTGGAGTGCCCGCAGGACAGCACGAAGCGGTCGCGGCCGGCCCAGTCGGGATCGGCCGGGTCGTGCCGCAGGAAGCGCTGGAACAGCAGGTAGGCCGCGGGGGCGAGGCTGACGGCCGTGCCGGGATGGCCGTGGCCGGCCTCCTCCACCGCGTCCATGGCCAGCACGCGCGCGGTGGTGACGGCCCGCGCGTCCAGCGCGGTCCAGTCCCCTCCCGGACCGCCGGTCACCACAGCGTGTACCCCCCGTCGACCACGAGGACCTCGCCGGTGACGAACGACGCCGCGGGGCTGGCCAGGAACAGGGCCGCCGGGGCGATCTCCGAGGCCTGCGCGTAGCGCTGCATGGGGACTTCGTCGATCCAGTAGTGCTTGTACTCGGGCAGGTCGATGTCGGAGATCTCGGTCTTGGTGTAGCCGGGGGCGATCGCGTTGACGCGCACCTTGCTGGGCGCCCACTCCGCCGCCAGCGACCGGGTCATGTGGTGGACCCCCGCCTTGGCGACCGCGTAGGGCGCGTGCCACTGCGGGCGGTTGATGATCATGCCGGACATGGAGCCGACGTTGACGATCGCGCCGCTGCCGCGCTCCACCATGGACTGCCCGACGACCTGGCTGGCCTGCCAGACGGCGTCGAGGTTGGTGGCCATGACGCGGTTCCAGCTCTCGTCGTCGATCTCCAGGGAGGCCCCGTGGATGCCGATGCCCGCGTTGTTGATCAGGACGTCGATGGGCCCGAGCCGCTCGGTGACCGTCTCGCGCATGGCGACGAGGTCGTCCCGGCTGGTGACGTCGGTCCTGGTGGCGATCACCGTGGCGCCGGTCTCCGAGAGGTCGGCCACGGCCTCGGCGTTGCGCGCCTCGTCGCGGGCGGCGATCACGACCGCGGCGCCCGCTTCGCCGAGAGCGCGGGCGATCGCCTTGCCGATGCCGCGGTTCCCTCCGGTGACGACGGCGACCTTGCCGTCGAGACGGAACTGGTCGAGAGTGCTCATGCCGTGTGCTCCTGGGTTGTCTGGGCGGGGACGTCGACGGCGGGCACCCGGACGATCCGGTCCGCCCGGTGACGGGTGCTTCCGATGAGGTCCGCGTTGCGCTGGTCCGAACCGTGGGAGCGTTCGTACGCCTCGTCGGCGGACCGTCCGTAGGCCATGTGCCGGGCGATGAGCCGGTCGAACCGGACGTCCTCGCCGGGTTCGAGGAACCAGCACGCGTCGAGCAGCCCGCGCACCTGGCCCCACGGCCCCTCCTCGACGAGGAGGTAGTTGCCCTCGGTGATGACTAGCGGCGTCTGGCGGTGGACCGGCACCGCGCAGGCGAGGGACTCCTCCAGGCTCCGGTCGAAGAAGGAGGCGTAGACGGTCTCCTCCTCGCGGGCGCGCAGCCGCCGCAGGAGGTTGACGTAGCCGGCCGCGTCGAAGGTGTCGGCGGCGCCCTTGCGGGGCTTGCGCCCGAGCCGGTCCAGTTCGGCCGTCGCGAGGTGGAAGCCGTCGAGCCCGACCAGCACCGCCTGGTCGCCGAGGGCCGACACCAGGATCTCGCCGAGGGTGGACTTGCCCGAGCCCGGGGCGCCGGTGACGCCGAGGATGCGGCGCCGGCCGGGGACGATCAACGCCCGTGCGGCCGCGATCAGTTCCTGGATGCCGACGGCCTCGGCCGGCCGTGCCCGCTCGGTGTCGGCCGGCTCTGGATTCATCACTGCGTGCCCTTCGTCGATGGCGTCGCCGCCGGGCCGGTCGACGGCGCCGGAAGCGGATCGGGGGTGTCGGCCGGCTCGGGGGACCTGGCGCCGGTCATGAGGGCGACCGCCTCCTCCATGGAGGTGCTCCTCGGATCGACCAGCGCGATACGGCGTCCCAGCCGGTGGATGTGGACGCGGTCGGCGACCTGGAAGACGTTGGGCATGTTGTGGCTGATCAGCACGACCGGCAGGCCGCGTTCGCGGACCCGCACGATGAGGTCGAGGACCTGGTTGGTCTCGCGCACGCCCAGTGCCGCGGTGGGCTCGTCCATGACCACGACGCGGGTCGCCCACGCCGCGACCCGGGCGACCGCCACGGCCTGCCGCTGCCCGCCGGACAGCGTCTCCGCCTTCTGCCCGATGGACTGGATGCGGATGCCCAGGTCGGCCATGTGCTGGGCGGAACCGTGCCGCATGGCCCGCTTGTCCAGCTGCCGGAACACGGTGCCGAGCAGGCCCTTGCGGCGCTGCTCCCGGCCGAGGTACAGGTTCTGCGAGATGTCGAGGGCCGGTGCGACCCCCAACTCCTGGTAGACGGTTTCGATCCCGGCCCGCCGGGCGTCCAACGGGCTGCGGAACTGCACCTGTTCGCCGTCCAGCGACAGGGTGCCCGAGTCCGGGACGACCGCACCGGTCAGGGACTTGATGAGCGTCGACTTGCCCGCCCCGTTGTCCCCGATGACGGCGAGGATCTCGCCGGGACGCAGGTCGAAGTCGCAGCCGTCCATGGCCACCACGTGGCCGTAGTGCTTGGTCAGGCCGCGCGCCTGCAGCACGTTCGGGACGGAGCCGGTGCCGGTCATCGGGGCTGCCTCCTTCGTACGAGGTGGTCGACGCCGACGGCGACCACCACCAGGACGCCCGTGGCGACCTGCTGGTAGAGCGAGTCGATGCCGGCCTGGGTGAGGCCGTTCTGGAGCACCGTCACGATCAGCGCGCCGATCAGCGTCCCGGTGACCCCGCCCCGGCCGCCGAAGAGGCTGGTGCCGCCGATGACGACCGCGGTGATGCTGTCGAGGTTGGCGTTCGCGTAGCCGCTGGGGTCGGCGGTGGGCGTCCGGCCGAGCGCCTGCCAGGCGGCGAAGACGTAGATGACGGCCGCGACCACGTAGACGCTCAGCAGGATCCGGGTCACCTTGATCCCGGCCAGTTCCGCCGCCCGCTGGTTGTCGCCGACGGCGTAGACCCGTACGCCCCACGAGGTCTGGCTGAGGGCGTAGCCGAGCACGGCGGTGAGGCCGACCCACAGCATCACGCCGTAGGTGATGGTCACGCCGCCGACCGTCGGCCCGTCGTTGAGGCAGGTCAGGAAGCTGGAGGTGATCGGGTAGCTCTGCGAGGAGGTGTACAGCCGGGCGCCGGCCGCGACCACCGACATGACGCCGAGGGTGACGATGAAGGGCGGCAGTTTCAGGAACGACACCAGCGCGCCGTTGATCGCGCCGACGGCGACGCACACCACCAGGCCGACCAAGGCGGCGGTGACGGGATCGCCGTGGACCGCCATCTTCCCGATGACGACCGACCCCAGCACCATGATCGCGCCGTTCGCCAGGTCGATGCCGGAGGTCAGGACGATCAGCGTCTGACCGAGCGCCAGGGTGCCCACGACCACGGACTGCTGGGCGATCAGCGCCAGGTTCTCGGACTGGAAGAACGTACTGGTCGACAGGGTGAAGACCACGACGGCGATGACCAGCGCGGCCAGCGGCCCGGCGATCTGGTGGGAGGCCAGGGCGCGCAGGTCGCGGCCCTTCCCCGGTGGCGCTTCGAGCGCGGCCGCGTCGACGTCCCGGGTCATGCTCACTTGGGCCCCCAGCAGTGGCTGAGGCCCCACTCGGAGGTCTGGGACGCGATGCCCTGCACCGGGTGGTCGGTGATCAGGACGGTGCCGGAGTCGATGATCCCGGACGTGGGCTTGGTGCCGTCCTTGATGTAGGCGGCGGCCGCGTCGACCGCCATCGTGCCCATCTTGTCCGGGAACTGCATGGCGGTCGCCCCGATGGCGCCGCTCTTGACGTCCTCGACGCCGCTGCACGCCCCGTCGACGGAGACCAGGACGGTCTTCGCGGCCCGGCCCTTGTTCTTGATGGCGGTGTACGCGCCGTGCGCGGTGGGCTCGTTGATGGTGTAGACGACGTTGATGTCGGGGTGCGCGGAGAGCAGGCTCTCCATCGCCGACTGGCCGGTGTCCTCGGTGCCCTTCGTCAGCGCGCTGCCCGCCAGCGCCGAGGAGTTGATGCCGTAGCCGGTCAGGAATCCGTTGTGCCGGTCCGCGGCCGGCTTGTCGGAGAGGTCGAAGTCCAGCATCGCGACGTGGGAGTCGCCGGTCGCGGTGGCCTTCGCCCACTGGCCGATGAGCTTGCCCGCCTCGACGTTGTCGGTGGCGTAGGTGGCGTCCGCGGAGGTGGTCGGGTCCAGCGGCGCGTTGACCGTGAGGACCAGGATCTTCTGGTCCCTGGCGCGCTGGAGCACGCTGTTGAGCGCCGTGGCGCTGGCCGGAGTGACGACGATGGCCTTCACCTTGTTGGCGATCATGTTCTCGATCGCCGTCACCTGCGTCGCCGAGTCCCCCGGGGTCTTGGCCTCGGCCTTCATGACCTTCCAGCCCTTGGCCTTCGCCGCCGCCTCGGTCGCCTTCTCCAGCGTGCCGAAGAAGGGGTTGCTCAGGTTCAGCTCGACGATGCCGATCGTCGGCGTTCCGGAGGAGCCGCCGGAGGCAGCGGAGTTGCACCCCGCGACGGTGGCGATGCAGACGGCGGCGAGGGCGGCTGCTGTCAACCGCGCGGGGACGGGGGCACGTCGGACGATCTTCATTGAGTCCTCCTGGACGCAGGGCCGCGCACTCGGCCCCGTGACACGACGGAAAAACGCGTGTCACCGAGCTGAAGCAGCCGGGTGAATGCGTTGATGGTGCACAGACTTAGAATGACTGTCAAGCAAAAACAACTCACTTATGCATTGCCATCAACATAAGTGGGTGGTTCACTACAGTGCACCCAGACATCCCGAGAGCGGAGCGAGATGACCGATACGACGCGTCCGGCGGTGGCGGGTACGGCTCCCTGGCGGGTGGATGACGGCCCCGGCCGGATCCTGGAGCTGATCACCACGGGTGAGGCCCGGACCCGCACCGCGATCGCCCAGGTCACCGGACTGTCCCGCTCGACGGTCGGCCACCGGCTCGACACGCTCTTCGCCGCCGGGCTCGTCCGGGAGAGCGACACGATCATCCCGTCGCGCGGCAGGCCGTCCCGGGCGCTCCAACTCGACCACCAGGCCGGGCTGATCATCGGCGTGGACATCGGGGAGGAGCGGACGCGCATGGCGATCACCGACCTCGACGCGACCATCCTCGCCGAGCGGGTCGAGCGGCTCGCCCTCGGCGAGGGACCGGACGTCCTGCTCGACACGATCACCGCGACGGTCCGCGGCATGATCGAGCAGGCCGGGCTGGGCGGCAAACCGGTCGCCGGCATCGGGTTCGGACTGCCCGCACCCGTGGACTACGAGGCCGGCCGGGTGCTCGGCTGGTCGATCATGTCGGGCTGGGACGACTACGACATCCGCGGGCACCTGCGCCGGACCTGGCAGGTCCCGATCCTGATCGACAACGACGTCAACCTGCTCACCCTCGCCGAGCACCGGCGGTACTGGCACGACCAGCAGCACCTGCTCTACATCAAGGCCGGCACCGGCGTCGGCAGCGGCATGGTGATCGGCGGTCAGGTCAACCGCGGCGCCCAGGGAGCCGCGGGCGACATCGGGCACGCGCGGATCAGCGGCTTCGGCGACCCGCAGTGCCGCTGCGGCAACCGGGGCTGCCTCGAATCGCTCATCGGCGGCTGGGCGCTCGCCCGCGACCTGCGGAGCCAGCGGCACGGCGCGGGCCACGACGCCCGCGACGTCATCGCCCAGGTGAAGCGCGGCGACAGCGCCGCCGTCGGAGCGCTCAGGACCGCCGGGCGGGTCCTCGGCGAAGCGGTCGCCTATGCGACAAGTCTCCTCAATCCGGACATCATCGTCCTGGGCGGCGCCCTCAGCACCATCGGCGACCATCTGATGGCGGGCGTGCGCGAGGTCATCTACCAGCGCGCACTTCCGCTGGCCACCCGTCAGCTGCAGATCGTCCCGACGAACTACAAGTCCCGCGCGGGCATCGCCGGCGCCGCCTACCTGGTCCGCGACCACATCCTCAACCCGGCGACCCTCGACGCCAGTCTCGCCTCCGGCCGGTCCCCCTTAGAACGTCCGGCGGAAGAACTCCCGGCACGGTGAGCCGCCCGCGGCACCGGACGGGAAGGGGCAAATGGCGACGTCAGCCCGGCAACCCGTTCACCGCTCGGCCGGCGCGGCGAACCGCACCTCGTGGCCGAGCCCGGGGTGGGCCGCGGCCAGCAGGCGCGCGCCCTCGGCCTCCAGGGCGTCCCGGTCGGCCTGGCTCAGCGGCGCGAACGGCGTGACGACGACGGCCGCCCGGCCCTGAGCGGCACCGGTCTTCCGGTCGAACTGCCAGGTGCCGCCCACGAATCCGTCGACCAGGATGGTGCCGCTGACCAGTCCGTTGACGGAGATCACCCGGGTCTTGTCGGCCGGCGCCAGGATGCGGGTGCGGTCGGCGTGGGAGAGCAGCAGGTTGTCGAAGTCGGCGACGAAGCGGGCGGGCACCTCGGTCGCGGCGTCGGTGAGGACGGCGTCCGGCAGGTCGTAGAGCACCCGGCCGTCGTCCGCGGCGGTGTACGTGCGCAGGTCCAGGGCGGTGAACGCCTTCTTCAGGCCGGTGCGTCCGGACCACTTCTGCATGTCGGCGGGCGTGGCCGGGCCGAACGCGGCCAGGTAGCGCCGCACCAGGTCGGGGACGTACGGCCCGTCCGGCCCCTCGGCGAGCGGGCAGCCGACCCAGTCCTCCAGCGCGGCGTAGCGCACGCCGCCCGAAGCGCCCCACACCCCGCGCGGCGGCACCTGGACCAGCGGCACGCCCACCCGCAGGGCCTGCGCCAGCGCCTCGGCGTCGGCGTCCGGCCAGCGGGCCGTGAACGCGGCCCTCAACTCCCCCGGTGTCATGGGCTGTTCGCGCAGCAGTTCGCGGCCGTGGGCGAGGACCGGCGCGAGGTCGACGGCGGCGAGGCCCGGCGCCCACGGCGAGCTCCGCAGACCCCGGTCGAGGACCGGCTGTACCCACGGCCGCAGGTGGAGCGCGTCGGCGGCGGTCATCAGATGGACGGTGCCACGCATGGTCACCAGGCGCACCAGCGTGCGCTTGGCGAGGAGTTCGCCGGGCTCGGCGAAGTCGAAGCCCTCCAGGCGGGTCCACAGGCCCGGGTAGGGCGAGGTGGGCACCTGGGACTGCAAGCCCATCAGCCGGGCGACGGCGGTCCGACTGTCGATCGCGGCACGCCGCAGCAGCATCTGCCGTTCCAGCAGCGTCCTGTTGAGCGTGCGCACGTCCAGCACTGGATTCCCCATGGCCCTCACGGTAGGCCCCCTTGCGGACACCTTCGGTCCGCAACTCCCCGCGGCGCGGCCGCCGGGCGGTCAGGCGGCCGGGGTGCCGAGGCGGCGGGCGGGTGCGGGGGCGGTGGGGTGGATGGGCGTGTGGGCGCCGGTCAGCGGGACGCCGGTGCCGCCGTGGCGGTGGGCGACGATCTCCGCGGTGATGGACAGCGCGGTCTCCTCGGGGGTGCGGGCGCCGAGGTCGAGGCCGATCGGGGAGTGCAGCCGGGCCAGGTCGAGGTCCGTCAGGCCGGCGTCGCGGAGCTTGTCGAGGCGCTGGAGGTGGGTGCGGCGCGACCCCATCGCGCCCACGTAGCCGACCGGCAGCCGCAGCGCCCGTTCCAGCAGCGGCACGTCGAACTTCGCGTCGTGCGTGAGCACGCAGATCGCGGTGCGGCCGTCCAGCCGCCCGGCCCGCGCCTCGGCGTCGAGGTAGCGGTGCGGCCAGTCCACGACGACCTCGTGCGCGTCGGGGAAGCGCCGCGGCGTGGCGAACACCGGCCGGGCGTCGCACACCGTCACCCGGTGGCCGAGGAACCGGCCGGCCCGCACCAGCGCCGCGGCGAAGTCGATCGCCCCGAACACCAGCAGCCGCGGCGGCGGCACGCTGGACTCCACCAGCAGCGTCAGCGGCGCCCCGCACCTACTGCCGTCCGCGCCGATCGCCACCGTGCCGGTGCGCCCGGCGTCGAGCATGGCCAGCGTCTCCGCGGCGGCGGTGCGGTCGCGTTCCGGGTCGCCGAGCGAACCCTCGTACGAGCCGTCGCCGCGGACCAGCAGGGCGCGGCCGAGCAGGTCGCCGGGGCCCTGCGCGATCCGGGCGACCGCCGCCGTCCCGCCCGCGACGGCCGCCGCCAGGGCGGCGGCGAGTTCGGGGCGGGCGGCGGGGTCGATCCGCTGGACCAGGATGTCGATCACGCCGCCGCAGGTCAGGCCGACCGCGAAGGCGTCGTCGTCGGAGTAGCCGAAGCGCTGCACGAGCGTGCCCGGGCCGTCGCCGGACAGCGCCTCGCGGCACAGCTCGTAGACGGCGCCTTCCACGCAGCCGCCGGACACGCTGCCGACGGCGGTGCCGTCGCCGTCGACGGCGAGGGCGGCGCCGGGCTGCCGCGGGGCGCTGCCGCCGGTGGCGACGACCGTCGCCACGGCGAACGGCAGGCCGCGCCCGCACCAGCGGTGCAGCTCTTCGGCGATGTCCAGCATGGCTCCGACTCCTCTGGGGTGTTCGGGGTCCCGTGATCCGCGCCGCCGGCGGGACCACGGGGACCCGTGGGGTGCCCGGCTACTTGACGCCGAGCCAGGCCTCGATCGGATGCAGCGCGAAGTACACGGTGAAGACGGCGGCCAGGATCCACATGAACGCCCCCGGCTCCCGCCACTTGCCCTGGGCGGCCTTGATCGCGGTGTACGAGACCACGCCCGCGCCGACGCCGGCGGTGATGGAGTACGTGAACGGCATGAGGGCGACGGTCATGAAGACCGGCACGGCCACCGCGCGGTCGGACCAGTCGACGTGCCGCGCGTTGCCCATCATCATCGCGCCGATCACCACCAGCGCCGCGGCCGCGACCTGGCCGGGCACGATCTGCGCGAGGGGCGTGAAGAACAGGCCGAGGGCGAACAGCAGTCCGGTGACGACCGAGGACAGGCCGGTGCGGGAGCCCTCGCCGACGCCGGTGGCCGACTCGATGAACACCGTCTGCCCGGACGCGCCGGAGACGCCGCCGATGGCCCCGCCGGCGCCGTCGATGAACAGCGCCTTGGACAGGCCGGGCATCCGGCCGCGCTCGTCGGCCAGGCCCGCCTCGGTGCCGACGCCGATGATGGTGGCCATCGCGTCGAAGAACCCGGCGAGCACCAGGGTGAAGACGATCACGCCGACGGTCATGCCGCCGATCGACCCCCAGCCGCCGAACTCCACGTGCCCGAACAGCGAGAAGTCCGGCGTGGAGACGGCGCTGCCCTGCAACTTGGGGGCGCTGCCGCCCCAGGCGGCGGCGGGCAGGTGGCCGGCCGCGTTGACGATCACGGCCAGCACCGTGCCGCTGACGATGCCGATGAGGATGGCGCCGGGCACGTTGCGGGCCTGGAGCATGAAGATCAGCAGCAGCGTGACGCAGAACAGCAGCACCGGCCAGCCGGCCAGCTTGCCGTCCACGCCGAGCGTGACGGGCGCGCTGCCGTGCGGGTCGCCCTTGCCGACGAAGCCGGCGTTGACCAGGCCGATCATCGCGATGAACAGGCCGATGCCGATGGTGATGCCGTGCTTGAGGGCCAGCGGTATCGCGTTCATCACGATCTCGCGGAGCCCGGTGACGACCAGCAGCACGATCACCGCGCCGTAGATCACGCACATGCCCATCGCCTGCGGCCAGGTCATGTGGGGCGCGACCTGGGTGGAGATGACGCCGGCGACGCTGAGCCCGGCGGCGAGGGCCAGCGGGACCTTGCCGACGAAGCCCATCAGCAGCGTGGACACCGCGGCGGCGAGCGCGGTCGCGGTGATCAGCGCGGCGTGCGGCAGCTTGTGGCCGTGGACGTCGGGGCCGGACAGCAGGAGCGGGTTGAGCAGCAGGATGTAGCACATCGCCATGAAGGTCGTGATGCCGCCGCGGACTTCGCGGGCGATCGTCGACCCTCGGTCGGAGATGTGGAAGTACCGGTCGAGCCAGGATCTGCCGGCGGGCACACGCGAGCCGGTGCCCGCGTCCTCCGCCGCCGTGCGCGGCTCTACTGGCGTCTGGGTCATGGTGCCAACTCCCAAGGTTCACAGGGGCACCCGCACGCGCGTGCGGGATTTGGGATGCTGCGTGGCATGCACGACCCGGGGGACGGCCCGAGACGAACGACTGCCTTGCTGCCGCCGGGGGCGCGGCACGATGCGCCGCGCCCCGGGCGGAGTTCCTACGCTCCGGTCAGGTGCTCGGGCCGGACCGGTGTCCTGGTCAGCTCCAGGCCGGTCGCCTGCCGGATGGCGGCGAGCACGGCGGGAGTGGACGACAGGGTGGGTGCCTCGCCGATGCCGCGCAGCCCGTACGGGGCGTGCTCGTCGGCGAGTTCGAGGACGTCGACCGGCATGGTCGGCGTGTCGAGGATGGTGGGGATCAGGTAGTCGGTGAAGGACGGGTTGCGGACCTTGGCCGTCACCGGGTCGACGACGATCTCCTCCATCACGGCCACGCCCAGGCCCTGGGTGCTGCCGCCCTGGATCTGGCCGACGACCGACAGCGGGTTGAGCGCCTTGCCGACGTCCTGGGCGCAGGCCAGTTCGACGACCTTGACCAGGCCGAGTTCGGTGTCGACCTCCACGACGGCGCGGTGCGCGGCGAACGAGTACTGCACATGGCCGTTGCCCTGGCCGGTGCGCAGGTCGAACGCCTGGGTCGGCCGGTGCCGGAACTCCAGCTCCACGTCGACGGCTTCGTCCTCCAGGACGTCCGCGATGTCGGCCAGCGCCTCGCCGCCGTCGGTGACCACCTTGCCGCCCTCCAGCAGGAGTTCGGCGGTGGCCCACGCCGGGTGGTAGGTGCCGAACTTCCGGCGGCCGATCTCCAGCACCTTCTCGCGGACCGCCTCGCAGGAGTTCTTCACCGCGCCGCCGGTCATGTACGTCTGCCGGGAGGCGGAGGTGGAGCCGGCCGAGCCGACCCGGGTGTCGGCGGGCGCGATCGTCACCTGGGAGACGCCCAGTTCGGAGCGGGCGATCTGGGCGTGCACGGTGACGCCGCCCTGCCCGACCTCGGCCATCGCGGTGTGCACGGTGGCCACCGGCTCGCCGTTGATCACCTCCATCCGCACCCGGGCGGTGGAGTAGTCGTCGAAGCCCTCGGAGAAGCCGACGTTCTTGATGCCCACCGCGTAGCCGACGCCGCGCACGACGCCCTCGCCGTGGGTGGTGTTGGACAGGCCGCCGGGCAGCGCGCGGACGTCGGCGCCCTCGGTGGTCTCCCACTGCCGCTCGGGCGGCATCGGGAGGGCCTTGACCCGGCGCAGCAGTTCGGCGACCGGCGCGGGCGAGTCCACGACCTGCCCGGTGGGCATCACGGTGCCCTGCTCCATGGCGTTGATCTGCCGGAACTCCACGGGGTCCAGGCCGAGTTCGGCGGCGACCTTGTCCATCTGCGCCTCGTAGGCGAAGCACGCCTGGACCGCGCCGAAGCCGCGCATCGCGCCGCACGGCGGGTTGTTGGTGTAGAGCGCGATCGCCTCGATGTCGACGTCCTCGACGACGTAGGGGCCGATGGACAGCGACGCGGCGTTGCCGACAACGGCCGGCGAGGCGGAGGCGTAGGCGCCGCCGTCCAGCACGATCCGGCACCTGACGTGGGTCAACCTGCCGTCCCGGGTGGCCCCGTGCTCGTAGTGGAGCCTGGCCGGGTGGCGGTGGACGTGGCCGAAGAACGACTCGAAGCGGTTGTAGACGATCTTCACCGGCTTGCCGGTGCGCAGCGCGAGCAGGCAGCCGTGGATCTGCATCGACAGGTCCTCGCGGCCGCCGAACGCGCCGCCGACGCCGGACAGCGTCATCCGGACCTTCTTCTCCGGCAGGCCCAGCACGGGCGCGATCTGCCGCAGGTCGGAGTGCAGCCACTGGGTGGCCACGTACAGGTCGACGCCGCCGTCCTCGGCGGGCACCGCGAGCCCCGACTCGGGGCCGAGGAACGCCTGGTCCTGCATGCCGAAGACGTAGTCGCCGGTGACGACGACGTCGGCACGCTCCGCGGCCGCGGCCGCGTCGCCGCGCACGATCGGCTGCCGGTGCACGATGTTGGGGTGCGGGACGTGCCCGCTGTGGTGGTCGTCGCGGTGCTCGTGGACCAGCACGGCGCCGGGCCCGGTCGCGGACGCCTCGTCGGTGACGACCGGCAGTTCCTCGTACTCCACCCGGATCTTGGCCGCGGCGCGGCGGGCCGTCTCCGGGTGGTCGGCGGCGACCAGCGCCACCGGCTCGCCGTGGTGGCGGACCTTGCCGTGGGCGAGCACCGGGGTGTCGCGGATCTCCAGGCCGTAGTGCCTGACCTCGGTCGGCAGGTCGTCGTACGTCAGCACGGCGTACACGCCGGAGGTGGCCAGCGCCTCGGAGGTGTCGATGGAGACGATGCGGGCGTGGGCGACGGTGCTGCGCAGGGTGTGGCCCCACAGCATGTCCTCGTGCCACAGGTCGGAGGAGTACGCGAACTCGCCGGTGACCTTGAGGATGCCGTCCGGACGCATCGTGGACTCGCCGATGCCGCCCCTGGTGGGGCTGCCGTCGGCGCCCTGGGTGACGCTGGTGGGCGTGCGGCCGGGCGCGGTCGCGGCCCGGGTCGGGTGGCCGGTCATGCTCACACCGCCTCTCCGGTGCGGGCGGCCGCCAGGCGGACCGCGTCGAGGATCTTCTCGTAGCCGGTGCAGCGGCACAGGTTGCCGGACAGGGCCTCGCGGATGTCGCCGTCCGACGGTTCGGGGGTGCGCTCCAGCAGCTCGTCGGCGGCGACCAGCAGGCCGGGGGTGCAGAAGCCGCACTGCACCGCGCCGGCGTCCACGAACGCCTGCTGCACGGTGGACAGCCGGCCGTCCTTCCCGGCCAGGCCCTCGACGGTGACGACCTCGCGGCCCTCCGCCTGACCGGCCGCGACCAGGCACGAGCAGACCGGCACCCCGTCCAGGCGGACCGTGCACGAGCCGCACTCGCCCTGCTCGCAGGCGTTCTTGGACCCGGGCAGGCCCATCCGCTCGCGCAGCACGTACAGCAGGGACTCGCCCTCCCAGACGTCGTCGGCCTCCTGCCGGCGGCCGTTGACGGTGAAGGTCACGCGCATGGCTGGTTCCTCTCGTCCTGCTGCTTGCCGCGGTACTGCTCCCAGGTCCAGCCGAGGGTCCTGCGGGCCATGACGGCCAGCGCGTGCCTGCGGTAGGACGCGGTGCCGCGCACGTCGTCGATCGGGTTGGCGGCACCGGCCACCAGGTCGGCGAACTGCCGCGCCACCGAGGGCGGCACGGCCTTGCCGTTGTCCCAGAAGCCGCCCTCCTCCAGCGCCGCGGTGAGGAACTCCTCCGCGGTGGTGGCGCGGATCGGCGTCGGGGCGGCGGAGCCGATGCCGGTGCGCACGGTGCGCAGGTCGGGGTGGAGCGCGATGCCGAACGCGCACACCGCGATGACCATGGCGTTGCGGGTGCCGACCTTGGAGAACTGCTGCGGCCCGGTCGCCTTCTTCAGGTGCACCGCGCGGATCAGCTCGTCGGGGGCGAGCGCGTTGCGCTTGACGCCCAGGTAGAAGTCGTCGATCGGGATCATGCGGGTCCCGCGGACCGACTCCGCCTCGACCGCGCCGCCGCCGGCCAGCAGCGCCGGGTGGGCGTCGCCGGCCGGCGACGCGGTGCCGAGGTTGCCGCCGACGCCGCCGCGATTGCGGATCTGCGGGGAGGCGACCGTGTGGGCGGCCAGCGCCAGCCCCGGCAGTTCGGCGCGCAGCCCCTCCATGATCCGGGTGTACGGCACCGAGGCGCCCAGCCGGACGGTGTCGCCGTCGGCCTCCCACTCCTCGAGCTCGCCGATGCGGTTCAGGTCCAGCAGGTACTCGGGCCTGCGGTGGTCGAAGTTGATCTCGACCATCACGTCCGTGCCGCCCGCGATGGGCACGGCTGCGGGGTGCTCGGCCTTGGCGGCGAGCGCCTCCTGCCAGCTGGCGGGGCGCAGGAAGTCCATGGGGTCTCTTCTCGGTCTGACTCGGCCCGCCGGCGGTGTCCGGGCGGCCCCGGAGGTGCCGGGATGCGCCCGCCGGGCGGGTGGAGCATGGCGTCGAGGGGTCTGCGAGGGGTACGGAGGATGTCCTCCACTGAGCCATTCACACGGCGTGAGCTCAGTACACGACTCTGCGGCCGTCCGGGTGCAGTCACCGAAAACATGAAGCACTTGGCTGGCCAGCCGGTGGGTCTTGTAGATTCCTCCTAAAGGGCTGATCCGGAAACCTCGCCGGTTCCCACCGGCAACAGCGGTGGCACGGCACCCGGCTCCGGCCCCGCCACGCATGCCCGCGGGGCGCCGCGCCCGGCACCCCGCCCACTCCGCGGACTTCCCGTCGAGCTCCGCGGACCTCACGACAAGGACGACGATGCGGCTCCGCGCACTGCTGGACACCGAAGCCCTGGGCCTGCGCCTGCTCAGCGGCGCGGACGAGCTCGACCGGACGGTCCGCGGCGTCATGACCACCGACCTGCGGGACCCCAGCCGCTACCTCAACGGCGGCGAGCTGGTGCTCACCGGGCTGGCCTGGCGGCACGGCCCCGAGGACTCCGAGCCGTTCGTGCGGATCCTCGCCGCCGCGGGCGTCGCCGCCCTGGCCGCCGGCGAGGCGGAGCTGAGCGCCGTCCCCGACGACCTGGTGACGGCCTGCGCCCGCCACCGGCTGCCGCTGTTCGCCGTCGACGAGCAAGTCGCGTTCGCGCGGGTCACCGAGTACGTGGTCCGGCAGGTCTCCGGCGAGCGGGCCGGCGACCTGGCGGCGGTCGTCGACCGGCATCGCAGGCTGATGTCGTCCGGGCCGGCCGGCGGCGGCCCCGACGCCGTGCTCGACCTGCTCGGCAGCGACCTGGACCTGCGGGCGTGGGTGCTGTCGTCCACCGGCCGGGAGATCGGCGGCTCCGGCCATCCGCTGCCGCCCGCAGTGCGCGCCGAGCTGGCCGGCGCCCAGCAGGCCGCGTCCCGCACCGCCCGCCCCGCGCCGCACCGGGTGGCCGCCCAGGGCGGCCGGGTCTACTCGCTGTTCCCGGTCCGCGCGGGCCAGGAGGCGGCGGACGTCCGGGCGACCGTGCTCTCCGACTGGTTCCTCGCGGTCGAGGCCGACGCCGGCGAGTGGCCGGCCGAGCGCCTCGACCTGCTGCACGGGGTGACCCAGCTGATCGCCGTCGAACGCGACCGCAGGGACGCCGCGCGCACGGTCCGGCGGCGGCTGGCCACCGAGGTCTTCGAGCTGGTGCAGGGCGGGGCGCCGCCGGCCGAGATCGGGGCCCGGCTGCGGGCGGCGGCACCCGTGCTGGTGCCCGGCGCGGCCGGTGCGCCGCAGTGGCAGATCGTGGTGGCCCGGGTGGACTGGGCCGACGCCGACGTGCCGCCGGGGCCGGTCGCCCAGACGCTGCTGGAGGAGGTCCTCGCCGACCCCTCGGCGGCGGGCTCCGAGGAGGCCGACCGGATCGCGGTCGCCCACGTCGAGGGCAAGGCGATAGCCCTGGTGCCGCTGCTCCGGCGCGGGTACCCCGGTGGCGGGATCGGCACGGGCGACGGGAACGGCGGGCCCGCGGCGACCTCCGAGGGCGGCGAGGAGCACGGCACCGCCGCCGGGGACGCCGGCGCCGCGCCGGAGCGGCCCGGGGCTCCCGAGCCGCTGGCCGCCGAACGGCTGCAGCAGGCACTGCGCGGGCCGCTGTCACGGGGCCTGGCCGAGGACGGCCGGCTGACGATCGGCGTCAGCGCCGCGGTGCACTCCCCCGAGGGTCTGCGCGGCGCCCTGGAGGAGGCCCGGCACGCCCGCCGGGTCGCCGCCGCCCGGCCCGGCCGGGTCTGCGTCGCCGGCCACGACGAGCTGGCGTCCCACGTGCTGCTGCTGCCGTTCGTCCCGGACGACGTGCGACGGGCGTTCACCGCGCGGCTGCTGGACCCGCTGCGGGCCTACGACCGGCGGCACCGCGCCGAGCTGATCCCCACGCTGGAGGCGTTCCTGGAGTGCGACGGGTCGTGGACCCGGTGCGCGTCCCGGCTGCACCTGCACGTCAACACCCTGCGGTACCGGATCGGCCGGATCGAGCAGCTGACCGGCCGGGACCTGTCCCGGCTGGAGGACAAGCTGGACTTCTTCCTCGCGCTGCGCATGAGTTGACGCGCGACGGCCGCGGGCGGGCGCCGGCGGCCGGCTCGACGGCCGTCGCTTGCACGCTCGTGAAAGTGATCCCTTTCACAAGAAGTGATCTCCGACCCCTTGGCGCGGGGCCCCTGCGCGTGCTGGACTTCGGCCACTGTTGCTCACGCGGGCTCGACGACGTGCTTGGGGGAGAAGCTGTGACAGATACCGCCCTGTCGGAATCTGCGGTCGGGGTACCGGACGTATGGCGGCTGCGGGCACGCGGCTGCTGGGCGGAGGCGGCGGCGCTGCTGGCGCCGTTCTGCGACGACGACGCGGGGGCGGCGCTGCGCAGGGCGGAACTGCTGGTCGAGGGCTGCTTCTACCACGTCGACGGGTGGGCGGAGGCGGAGGACGCGCTGCGCACGGCCGAGGCGCTCGCCTCGACGGACGAGGAGCGCGGGGCCGCGGCCTCGGAGCGGGGGTACCTGGCGTACGGCGCGACGCTGTTCTCCGTGCGGGACCGGGCGGACGAGGCGCGGTCGGCCTTCGGGCGCAGCGCGGCGCTGCTGTCGCCGGCGTCGCCGGGGCGGCCGCTGCTCGACTTCCGGCGCGGGCTGGTGGCGGAGAACATCGCCGCCAACCCGGCGGCGGCGCGGGCCGCGTACCGGCGCGCCCACGCCGGGGCCGTGGCGCACGGCGACACCTTCCTGACGTCGTTCACCTGGCGGCACCTGGCCGGGCTGGCCGCCGCGGAGGGCGACCTGGCCGAGGCGCGGCACGGCTTCGCCGAGTCGCTGCGGATCCGGGTGGCCCTCGGCCATCTCGTGGGCACGGCCCCCGCGCTCCTCGCCCTGGCCGATGTCGAGGCCGACGCGGAGGCCGCGCAGCTCCGTACGGAGGCCGCCCGCCTCTACGCCCTCCTCAACGGCATCCCCACCTGGCTGGCCCCCGCCCTCGCCCTCTGACCTGCGGCCCGCTCCCGAACCACCCCCCTCCGGAAGCGGGCTCCCGGCCACCCCCTCGGCCTCGCCGCCACCCCTGACGTCCCTGGCTAGCCGGTCGCAGAGTTCCCCGCACCCCTTGCGGAGTCGGGCCTGCCCCCTGGCCGTCATTGCCGTCTGCGGCACCGCCGTGGCTGTTCGCGCAGTTCCC
>Ga0123353_10001794_pt1 | contig 26399 bp, 18 predicted proteins | sample TergutLab28metaG_3_FD_92763 | JGI IMG/M metagenome (GOLD analysis project Ga0123353, IMG submission 92763) | Labiotermes labralis P3 segment gut microbial communities from Petit-Saut dam, French Guiana - Lab288 P3 | ecosystem: Host-associated > Arthropoda: Insects > Digestive system > Gut ...
CGACCAATCGCATACATGTATGGAAAATGGCTACCATATCGTCTGAATAATAAAATAATGTAAAAAAATTTATGTTATAAAACAGGATGAATTGCAATTATATTTTGAAAAAATAAAGTTAAACATATGCAAAAGGCAAAATTTTAATTCGTTATACTGAAAGTTCTAAAATCGTTAAAATGAAATGTTTTAACACACATTAAATAGGGAAAAGGGAAGGGGCCTAAATATAATTTCGCAATTCTGAACATTTCGTTATAGTGGCGTTCGTTACAGCGACATTTTACTGTACATACTTTGTATGTGAGACAACACCAGTAATGCTGCTAATTTTGGACATCCTTTGCATGTCCAATGATACTCCATAAGTGGTATGTTACACAAGATTAAAGCCTGAAATTTCTATTACATTTTTCCTGATTACTAATCATAGTTGGGGAAGTTACGTATTATGTTATTCCACCATGGCCTAAGCTTTCTATCTTCCCAACAAATACTGTGCCACAGGACTGATCAGTGCTTTCTTCTTTAATGAGAATTCTATTGTTGCATGGAAACATGGCACTACATATCAGAGCTGTGTTTCATCTGTGAGATTTTGAAGTTTCCACAGTAGTTTTGTTGAGGATTCAGGTGTTGGTTTACTGTTTCTTTATGTTTTAGGGCACCACATTCCCTTGAAATGTTGGGAAACAGAAATCCAGTGACAAATTAATACCACAAGTCATACAAAATGTATTTATTTTATCACAAGGAAACAGTTTCTGTTGTGCTCTGGAGGACAGTTCTGATGCTATTTATTGCAGCCCCAAGGTTTTAACATTGTCTTGGCACAAAACAGTGCAAGGAGTAGTCTTAAGTTTCTGACCAAACAGGTGTATCAGTCTGTATAGGCTTGTACTGTAATTCTGCAGGAAAATTTCACACAGATTTACAGCTGTTTGTTGCTTTCAACAGAATCATGTACAGAGAGAAAGTTACTGAAAGAAAACAACATCAACAGACTTTGCTCCTGGTCTAGGATCTGAAATGAAACAGGCTTTAGCTGCAGAAATGAAGAAGTCCACTAATTTTACAGATTTTGGTACATTTACATTAAATTTTAAGACATCACACCTGATCAGAAAGAAAGTTGAATGGTGACACTTAAAAGTATTACAATCAGGAGTCTTTTAGCATGACTTATGTTCTCAGAATCAGGCCACGATATCTTTAGAATTAAATTACATTTTTATGTGTTCAAAATAAATTTACATATTCTGCCCACATAAAGGACAGAATGAGAAGACCTATGGCACCTACGAGGCAAAACTTAGCCATCACCAACTCCATGATGATGGCTGGCCAAATAGTGGATTAGCTTGGTGGGTGATCCCAATCATAAATGAATTGTCACCATTAATGTGACAGGCAGATGCCATGGAGGATAAACAACTCAAGAGAATCATACAGTAATAAACTGTGAAGATGCGAAATGCTGAGCTCTTGCAGACAAGAACCCTACAGCTGCCTCTCATCACAGAATGAGTGATGAACCTTCACATGCACTAGCTGATAATCTATTCTATCTGTCCAAACTCACCATGCTGTTTTGCCATCAATGACAGTGAAGTTTGTTCTGGCTACACTGAGATCCTGCCCTCCTGGTTTCAGACTATGTGGGATGACACTTTTAAATGAAGATTTGTGTGCCCTCAGTACAGATGCAATTACTCTCAGCATATATGCCATGGAGGTGTTTCAAATTGTCATTGGTGTTTTGTTCCCAATTGTTGATGTTGAACAACAGTTAATTACACAATGCATAAAAAAATTCATATGAACGTACTTCATTCAAATTGTGGACTTTGACTTAAAAGCTGTTACTATGCAGCTGCTTGTTTGTTTAAACGTATTCCGTGGCAGTTACGTTTTGTTTTGTACAAATTCAGGTAGACTTCTGAAGAGTCTAGAATTTAAAGACTGCCCTCTGCCATGATTAAAAAACTAGTGTTAATTCTAACAAACTGAACATCAGTGTTTGCAAGCTGAGAAAACAGCACAATTCAAATTTTCAAGGCAAGCATGAATTCTGGTTTGGCCAAAGAAGTGCCATCCTGTGAACTTTTCTGGCAGAAGCAGCATGATTAAATTTCAGTCAATGTGGGTGATGTCAAGGGACCCCACATTCCCATTGAACATTTGACACATGGCTCAGCTTGGGATATCACTGACCAAAACAAGAAATCTGTGTCTGTACATAAATTATCTGCCCAGAGTTGGCAATGGTCTGATGCCTATTAACTTTGTACATCCTATGCCATCTTCAAAGTTGCGTTCAAAATGATCATTACTTCAGTAACTTAATTCCCAAATAAGAAAGCTGCATCCCAATGCACAGCATTTAATTGCATCTCCTCCATTTTTCATCTAAATAAATTGAATATCTGTTCCATGTTCATCCATCTTGGGTTGTATCACCCAAAAACTGAACTAGTGACTATCAACTGCTCAAGGCAGTGGTCAGAGGCAGCTTGCTTAGTTCATTCACTTACACTTCAATTTCAAAACAGGAATATTTCATTAATATTAAACATAAATTTCTTCACTGAAGACATATTTTGTAACAGTTCTAACTGTGACCTGAGGCCCTGAAATGACCACAGTGACATGTACCAGCAACTGACACTGCTGAAGCCGTTCTTCACACACATCCTGTCCAGCAAACTGGTAATGTTCACTGCAGGGCCATAAGAAGCATACCAACAACCTTGATAGTAAGTCTATCTGAACACCTCAAACACCATACCACCTCTAGAAGTGTGCAGTCAGGCGCTCAATATCTGCAAGGTCATCTGCGATCTCATCTACTTTTGTACCTATCTTCTTGGCCACCTCTTGTTTCTCAGATGTCGGAAGCCCCAGGAAAAGCCACACCAGCTCCCCATCAATGATACCACGTGCTGGGTTGCTCAGAAGCTTGGTTGCACTCTTGTATGTCCTGTGAAACCATCTAACAATGAAACTGGCAATTCTTAAGGAAAATCCCTGATGGCAATGAAGGAACCTGCTGATAATAGAAACCAATGTTTCAATGTCAACAAAACCTATTTTCTTACAATATATTATAATATCCTCTGAGCATAAGCCTTTATGTCTCCCAAGTGGTCTTCCATGTTTCCCAACAATGTATTTCATGCATCTCTCATTTCACCTATACATTCTACACGTTTAACTCATCTCAACCTCAAATGTTTAATAATCCCAGTGACATTAGACGAATAAAAAGATTGAACTTCCTTATTTTGAGAACAGAATTTTTTTCACTTGGGCCCAAATGTTCACTTCCCTCAGGGAAAAAAAAGTTTTGCAACCTTACATAAGGACAGGTAGAATTCTTAGTAACTCCACGCAGCAAAGTCCTTCTTTAGAAGCTGATGGTCATTCAGCTACTCAAGAAATTTCATGCCCTTTATGGAACCTTTAGGTTTAGTCCCACATTCACAAAGCCCACTGGTCACAGTCCTGAAACACATTTATCCCCACCACACCTTTCCATGTTTGTTTAATATCCATTTTATTATTATGCTCCCACTTATACCTAGTTTCTCTAGGAGGCCTCTTCCCTTCAGAATTTTTGACATAAATGTTGTACATTTATAAGCACTCTTTCTCTGTGTTTCCTTATTTAGGTAAAAGTCTATTTCATGTTTCACTGTAAAAAAAGAGAGATAGAGAGAGAGAGAGACAGACAGACAGAGAGAGGAATCCCTCAAACCATGCTCTTATCCATATATGCTAACTACTCTGTTGTTGGAACGGTGCATGGGTACACTGTCTACAGTGTCTTAACACGTTTTATGAGACACTCCCTGGTGAAAGCTGTGAGAACAATGTGAACTGCTCCCATAAATTCTGCACGTATTTCACATTAGCTTATAAGTGTCACTTCAGATAAAAGTGATGTGGATTAGGCACAAGGAGAAATGAAAAATGAAAGAGAATGTAAGAATGATGACAAATACATCTAACTGTATCACTAATGCTTGTGAACTGGAACTGCAAATTGGTTACCATGATGCAGGAAAGCAAATTACTGCTGACTGGAACAAATGTACCCTACAAACCCATGAGTAGAATACTTGGCCACTTTTTAAATTATTTTTTAATGAGGTGGTACACTGGATTGTCCAGAAAATTTAACATAAATAAGACTACATATTGGTGTCAAGATTGTGAGTGCGTCTGTTTATTCAGACCCACTTCAAGGAATGTGACACAAAACTAAGTTTATAAAGCTGATGTGAACCAAAATGAATGTACAGTAGTTTCAAGGGCAGCTTTCAAGAAAATAATCTAAATACAAAAAAATGACACATTAATTTTCCCACAAAACTAATTAATGATAGTTAACAGAATGTAGCAAAATATTGAACAGCACGTAAACAGGTGCTTGAAAGCTTACAACAGGGCTAGAAACTGCAGCATTGTGATCATTTATAGAACTGGATTCACATTCCCACTTCTGAAATGTATACCACTGAAAAGATGTACTAAAATATGAATGAGCCAAAAAATAGTGGTTGGCTCCTCAGTGCATCATGGAGTGTCTGACACCTTTGGGGGATACACGCAAGAAACTGAGTCAGTTCCCAATTTCATTTCTTACAATTCCTGTTAGAAAAACATATCGAAGTCCAAAGAAGTATAAACTTGTTACTTTGTCATGAAGCATGCTTATAAAGTGTTTGAATGGTCAAAAGGGGTGTAGGCAGAGATCCACCCCTACCCAATAATCAAACATTAAAAATTATAATTTAAGCCACTCATGCACAGGTCGTGCTCTTCCAAAAGACAGTAACTGGAGATAAAAAGCTGAAATGTTGACAATATGATGACTCAGGCACCAGTACAATGTATCTGAAATGACAATTAATTAACCTCATAGTGTGTTATAAAATTTATGTCACTGTAGTCTGCTCACCTGAATGCTTTGGGGTTGAGTCCTCCTGTGTGTGGAATGTGATTCACTAAGACATTCTGCAACATCAGTAGCCTACGGTAAGTCTTCTCTGGGACAGGCAGAACATAACCCAGCCCCCCATCCAATGTTGCTGCAACACACATTTCCTACATACATACACAACCAACATAACAAACTGAACTAATGACAAAAAATTCAATTTTTAACACAAAGATTCCATGCATCAATATTGGAATGCTGCTTCACCTGCAGAGGTTACACAGTGCTGAATAAGATGGTAGGACACTCATAAATGGTGACTAGACAAGAATTAAGAAAGTAATCATAGCCTTTTACAATAAGTTACCTCGGCATTCACCTTTACAGACTGAGGGAAACATGGAATACTTCAGCCATTGCATCTAATATCCTGGATAAGAGTCAAAACAGGTATCTTCAGAGTACAAGCTCTTGGTGTTGAAATTAAAGCAAAACTACTCAGTGACACTCTATATCAATATAAATATACTGGTAACTAACTACATCAATATGTACCCAAATACAAAGTGACCTCAGTTATGGAAAAACATTACAAAATTGGAAAACAAACTGTTTTTTTGCCTTTCTACTGATATTTGCAAAAACCATGCAATTCACTGTTCAGTCTACAAAATTTGTTACATTACTGAACCACAGCAATGGCATTCGTCTTCCCTCTTCAATTTTTCAATATATGAAATCAATGAGCCATAAATTAACACACCACAAAGTCAACGTCATCAGCTTCATGAGTGTTTCCTGTTGCATTATAATGAAACCATAATTCTGAACAACCCTGTTAAAAAAAAAGTTCTTTTATCACTGACAACATGTAATGTTTATTTCTTTGTATGGAAATATCAGATAATATCAGATAATCCTCAGGTTTTCAAGGGAAACACAGTATCTTGTATTTGGATATAATATTAACACACATAGTTAAGATACAGGCCTTAGGCAAATTTGATTAAAAACTGCCTTACAGGACACCAAAATTAAGATCTGGAGTGATATATGAAGAGAATGAAATTAAATAGGAGATGGGCTTGAAATGAGGGCTGTATTACATGGAATGGATAGATACTAGTTTAAATGAGTCATGAATTATGAGGGCTTTTGTTTGTAACTGCTGTGATTGTACATACCATGCATACCAGTTCTTTAGTTTAACGAAAGTGACTTATACCTGCAGACAAGAGTGGTGAAACAATGCAAATCAATTTTTTGGAACACATATCTAGCAAATATGACACACCTTGAGAGTCTCCTACCCAAACAGCATTATATTAATATGAAAATAAGGTGTTTCAAAAAGACTTTGGTATTAATGGATTCTACTTTCAGACAGCTAATGTTTGGTGAATTGCTTATTCTGCTAACATGTCTATTAAGCATCTGGACTGTAGAAACATGGCTTGCGATTGCAACGCCAGCACTACTTTGATACACAGGTAACAGCCAAACACACTGCAGTTTAATGTATTGGGAGTACTCCTTATCTGTGGTCAACTGGGACCAGACAAATATCACTTAAAGCAAATCCCCTTCAAACCTTATTGGTCCAGTGTCATAGAGTTAAACTTGACAGCACCTTCAGTACCAGGTCCAATTTCAAGCTCAAATTGACAAGTTATTTTACAGTGTTACATTTTGGTTTTCCCTAAGCTCCTGTTACTTAGTGGCTGCTTTTGAACTTTGAACATTAGAGATTTTCTAGAAAATGAATTTGGACCAGGCTGCTGTGATTCAAAAGAACAATTTTGGGTGAAAAGGGTTAAGCAAGAAATTTCTTTCTGTAAGAAATAATGTAAATATTGGTTAATAAAAAGCAGGCTGCTATGCACATATCATTTTACAGCTAAACTTTAATTAAATATAACCATGCAATAAAAAATATTACTTCAAAACATGCGGGGAAACAGACAGAAAAGTGTATTCTGTTGGCAAGGCTGTGGTCCACAGATTATCTGCAGAAGTGTGGGGAATTTTTATGTGTAGTTCCTCAATCATCTGGTCTCATACATTTGGAGAAATGGATATCAGAGGCTCAGGTAATGGAGGAACTCTGTATGTGATACTGAGATATGTACCAAACATGGTGATGTGCCTCTTCTCAGCTCCCTGGAGATGCTTCCTGTCAGCAGAGTTCTCTGCCATTTTGCAACGTATCCTGAAGAATGTGTTGATATGTTGACCAAGGTGGAAATCAGCCTTCCGAAGAAGTCGCTGGCCTGATGTGGTAGATGCCAGCGTGGAGAAATTTGTGGAAGACAACAAAATCGTAAAAATACATTCAGATTCCACCAAAAAAAAAACTGCAAACACTAATCCAAAGTAATCTAAAACTTATAGCATGGTTTTCAACATACGCCAGAACAAAATGAATCAGGAAAAACCTCTGCTCACTGCAAATATTAAATAGCACAAATCAGACAGGCCTACGAAAGGGATACAAATCAATCAAACATGCTGGCTTATAAGCAACAATAACACAAAAACTACAGAACATTTTGTAAATATGAGTAAACTGAAAACACAAATTTACTTCCCTTAATTCACCAATTCATTTAGTTTTACAAAATTTAATATACAAGAAAAGAATGGAACTTTCACTTTTAATATTAAAGTTATGTACATAAACATGCCAGTAACTGGGCCAATAAGACTCATCAACTGGGTAATGGGGCAAGGACTCAACACATAGTATCAAAGGAACCAAGACACCACATTTTAGTTGATCATCACCATAAAACTCTCAATAACATAACAAAACATACATTAGCAGTTGGCAATCTAAACTTCTGTAAAATGTATTCTAGTTTTTATTATGGGCGATATGGCATGATGTAAAAAACCTCACTTGTTACACAGGCACCTTTGTATCTAGGATCTTCTTAACCAGGAAACATTGTATTAAAAATAGCCACACAATTGGGTGTATAATGAGATATACACTAGAACTTAACCCACGAATACGAAGAACACACCAGCATAATAACAGTTGGAAATGCACCAAAGAAAAGTAAAGTTGAGCAGGTTTAATTTTATACAGTACACAATTAAGTCACTAACAGAAAGTTGCAAGAATTAATAGCAAACAAATGTACACATGCACACAAAATATTAATCAAAACTATTCTAACTTAAATACCTGAATAAAAATTAAATGACCATCTTATATAACATGTAATAATCTAGTTTGACAACATATATAGGAAGATATATAATTCATAATTTTTTTCAAGTTTCCTAGATCATGTAAAAAGCCTCTGAGGGCAAATTAATGAAGGCCAGACCAGCAAGCAGATGTGTACATTATGTGATATACACACACACACACAATTACATAATATTTTGCTGTAGTTAATAGTTATGAATGGACTCCAATTTCACAAAAAAAGGGTACTTACTTCATACCAAATACAATGCCTTGCCAGATGATCCACCACCCCCCCTCCCCCACAAGCCTGCTCACCACAGTTCTGATAACTACTCATGAAGGCTCTGGTGCCAGAATTCACAATTTATACCTTTTACATTAAAGAAAGAAATACTTATGCATAAAATACTTAAAATGTTTGATTAATCTCGGGATAAAAGTTAAGGGCACAAAAATGAAGCAAGAAAATATTAGAGCTGACAATTGTACCTCCAAAGCTCTCCCGTGACTCAGGTTGGTACATATACAGCACCAAGTTCTTGTCTCCATCAGCCACAAGGAACCCCATCTGTGTGTTATCCAGCAGGAACTCACACGTGTAAACCTCTGATGGACGGAAATCCTGCAGAAGAGCATTTGAGAAGACAGCGTAATCTCTAAAAAGGATGAAGACATTTGATTTTATAATAGAGTGATACTGTTACATCATTCACATACTGTGGAGGTTAACAAGAGACAACATTCTTTTACTCAAACACTGGAAGAAATCTTGTTTCCAATATTTTACGTAACAATACTAATAATATTACTTGTTATTTGGTAGGCAGTACATACAGTAGTGATGTTACCTGAGTCAGCATATTTGTTTGCATACTAACATGAAGATACTTTACACTCAACATAAGTTTGAAGTTGTCCCGACAATAAACAACATACATTTAACATTTTAATAAATAATTATATATTAGTGAGATCTCATTAACAAATAAATGACATATTGCATATGGACTTGTGTTTTTTAACCCTTATCCTGCTAACATGGAGAATATGGTGAGCTCCTAATAATGCCAGCAGATGGCAGATGAGCCAAAATATGTAGCACAGTGTTGTATGGCTTTAAAGTGTTGTGTTTCATGGTATACTTCCTTCCTATTTCAATTCATAGGAAGACATACTTTTAGTTTCTTTGTATACTGGATTGCATGGCTGTGAAAAGCAAAGCAGGTGAAGAAGGAGTACAATGGTGATAATAACCTTTCAGTTCCCCTACCATATAACTCTTAAGGCCATGGAAAGCCTTTTCAGTGTACCTGTAACAGGCTATTACTGACATGCATAAGTTACATGAGGGTGAACATACCCTGCTGACAAGGGACAGAGTGCGATACTCTTCCTGGAAGCGCAGCAGACTGATTGACTTATATACATCTGCTACCAGGATCAGGCTCTTGATGCTTAGCAGCTGATGGATGTAGATGTTGGTGTCTATGAATGCCACGCCCACCAGATCATTGTCCTTCAGCTGCCAGATGTAGATCTAAAGTGGTAACAACAATCAGTTTATAAGAGATGGGCAGCATAATATGCCTATGGGTCAGGTCTGTCCTAGGTCCCAAGAATTGTGAGACCATCAATGGAATGTTGATGTGATTGACTGACTGACTGATGGGTGGATGGATGGATGGATGGAGAGCTAGACAGATAAACAGATAGCACTCCAAGAAAGCCTTTTCTAGTTCCAACTGTTCACCATAAACCCCACACTGTCTTAGGTGTGAAACCAGACTTCCATTATAAGGAGCCATTGTTTAACCATGCTGTTGTGAACAGTCACAGCTTATTCCTTGAGAAGTGTGGTCATTCCCATGTATCAGACATAGCTCATCCCCCACACAACTTGACAAGCTGCTAGTAAGCTGCTAATGCTGACCAGTTGCACTTGGCCATCAGTTAATGCACAGCAGCAGCAGCAGCAGCAGCAGCAGCAGCAGCAGCAGGAAATATATATGCAAAACCTAACAAAACAACTAAACCATGTAACATTTCAGGGGAGGGGGTTCAAGATCAATAAGTGAGGCAGACTATAGTGGGGAATGCCTGTATTCCTGAAATAATACAATGTTTTGGAACCCAGTGGAATCTACATCTGTTTCTACCATCACATGAAAGGGAAGAAAGGCACTTACTCTTTTTTTTGAGTGTTATTTAACAACAATGTTAACTGCTATGATTATGAAGTGTGACAGGTGCATGAATGAGTATGGAGCACTGAGAGGGCAAAACCAAAGTACTCAGAGAAAAACCTATGCCAGTGCCACTTTGCCCAACACAAATCCCATACTGACTGCCCTGGGATTGAACCTAGGCCTCCAATGTGACAGCTCAACAACAAGCTGCCTGATCCAAGGCATGCCTGGCACTTGTCAGTTGGACCCAACAGAAACGGCAGCTCTCACTCTCTGCGTAACCTGTGTCAGTTCAACTACTTCCACATATGCCCTTTTTTCAATTGGAAATAACAGAAAATACACAATAAAAATCATGGAAATACCCATGGAGACCTAACACTAAAAGAGAAAATGAAACTGAAAAACATACCAACAAATGAATCTAAGAACATAAATCACATACTGATACAAAAGACCCTGACAGCCACTAGAATAACAACAACATGCAAGTGCTCACCTTCTGACCCACGGCAGATACCAGGAAGCCCAGCACATGTGTGATGGCTGTGACAGGCCCCTTCTGCTCCTTGGAGTACACCATCTTGAAGCGATTTTTGGTGAGTGGCTGGCCAGGCTCTGGTACAACCTCAATGATGTCAAAGATAAGGATCTGCAGATGGATTTCAGGATGGTTAAAACACATAAGCATATAGCAGGCTGATAGGAAGGTCAAGGACAAAATAAATAAGAATAGGACACAGATAAAATGATGATACCAATGTGCAGTTGAATTGTTAGCACTCTTGCTTCTGTTTGGGAGGTCCCCATGTTTAAATCACAGCCAAGAGACTGGCTATCCTGACTGTCGTTTTTCAGTTTTCTTCATTCCTTCAATGCAAAAGTCATGACAGTTTCTCCAATTAGGCTACATCCACTTCCAACTTCATTATACGGTATCATTCTATCATCCAAGGATGCACAACCTGATTTACAAACATCAGTAAAAATACAACTAAATCAACAAATAAAGAACAATAAGTAGAGGCTTCACAGCATAAAGATGACAATCAGTAATGGAAATGTTAGGAGTAAAAACTAGTAGCCAGTAGAAGTAAAAATTAAAGTTTATCAAATAAAGTGGGGACCTGCCAAACAATTATTAAACTGCATCTACTCAAATGCATGTGAGGTTTTTCCCTTAAATTTGGTGCTTAAATGTGTGACGTCTTCTTCAATTTGCCTGTGATGTGCTGAAACAGACCGAATCAAACCGGACCACTCCGAACTGGACCATGCACAGCCAAATCAAGGCCTGCATCGCCAAATTGTCAGGTGTAAACAAAAGACAGAACAGAGCATGACTTAAGTTAACTGACACAATCTTCTTTTTTGGAACACTGTCCAGCTCTAATTTTTAATTTTTTAAAGAAACACAACATTCTGGAAGCAGGCTCTATTTCTGTTTTCAAAGTGAAGAAGCACCTAACCTGGTGGATCCCTAAGATTGAGCTATTCTCAGGCACCAGACAACACAGAAACAGTAACTTAAGACATGCACCTGAGAACAGATCTAGTCCAAGTATAGTAACAGGAAAACAACTAAGGAAAAATTAATTACAAGATTCAAAAATAGAAACTGGACCAATCCACAAATTAAAAACCATACAAACTGCCATGAACTCAGACTGATCAGACCACAGACACAACACACATCTATTGAAAATTCTTAACACCACTAACACCATCTGTGGAGAAAACTGTGAATCGTCATGGGTTCAAGTAAGTTTATAAACCAAGAAATATAAATATATTATTTAGTCTAAGTGGATCATAATGGCATGACAATGCATTGCATCAGAAGTGATTGTGAAGGGTTTTAAGAAGTGCTGTACATCCAATGCAGTGGATGGGGATGATGATGATCATCATCATAATGGTGATGATGATGTGTTCTGGAATAACAATGAAGAAGATGGCGATGTTAGGAGTGTGAGGAAGATGGAGTCACTGCCTGTGAAGTTGGAGACTGTGACACTGATTGGTAGTAGATAGAATCTGACATGCTTTGTGTATTAGGTGTATGATATTAACAATAAAATATTTTTTTTAGCAGATTTTACTTCTGGTGGGGGGGGGGGTCATCTTAGTTTTGGTTAAACACATTTTCCCTTGGAAGACATGTTTATTTGTGGGTCATCTTAAATTAGGGTTGTCTTTTTACAGGTCAATAAGGTACTACAGATATGGAAGTTAAAATTCTGAAAATACTTGGAGGATGAGCATTATTGTACAACTGTATAATATGCTTTGGGGTACCCCTAACTGACAGGAAGATTGCTCTGTAACACTACAACAGAGCAACCTGATAATGGTACCAATAATAAGTTATGTAATTTTCTTCATCTCTCTACCCTTATATGTAATTCAACATAACACAACTTTCACTTTCATACATTATCACTAAGTCCTTTATTTAAGTAATCATTAATCAATGAGTGATGATATGATGATATGACAACATACAATGCAGTCTCACAGAACCACCATAAATGCAACAGAATAACCCCAAGGAAGAAAATCTATACAAACATGGACGGATTTAGTATTAAAATATGTGTAAGAGGCCAAATGGACCTCATACTGGAAAGGATACTGATGATCAGTATGGTGCTACTGTTTAAAAGAAGACAAATAATCTGTGCAACTCACCCTGCCCCGGCTGGTAATATCCTCTCCATAGTTGTAGTTAGTACCAACAGCAATGTAGCCCTTCAGTCCACTGCGGGTGCCCTCGTATGCCAAACTCACATTTTTCAGGCATGTCACATGCTCCCATTCTTCAAGTTCCATTTTTGTGTTGGGGATCACCTACAATGACAAGACAGACACTATGGGGGCAAGAAACTGGAATATGCAAATGCCATGGATCAGGTTCCAAAATATGGAAGAATATGTTAAAATGACATCGAATGCAAAATATTGGTCATTTTCTATCCAATTAACTAACCTCATGGTAAAGAATTATCGTTGAACAGTTATTAGTTACTCAGCCTTACGAGGAATTCCCTGCTGTTATGGATTACAAAGATTGTTTATGGTTACCAGAGACGTGCTCACTTGATCCTATATTAAGCCAATTCCGTCCAATTCATATAGCAACTATATTTCCTCCATCCTTCAGCATGGCAGCTGTCATGGAACAATTATTACACACAAAGCCTGCATCCAACAAAATTTAGGAGTCCATTTCTCCTTGAATTTCAGCTTACTTTATTTCAAAGCACTGAATAAAGTGTTCCCTGTCCACTTCATGAAGGAACAGACGTATAGCTTCACTTGATTTTTAATGTTGGCACTAGATGGAGGTGAGTGGCCAATTTCATGCCCTGCTATGGCACCCACCAGCCCCCACTCTCCCCAGGGAAGTACCTATGGTGCCCATTCAATTTGAGGCTGGGTGAGGCACAGAGCAAGTCTGGATGTTTTTGGAGACGAGAAAAATATCTTGTCCCAGCCACACATTGAACCCCATATTATTCAACCTATAGCCTAGTCACTATACCATCTACACTAGCCCAGCTCCCCTTACTTCACTCAACAGCCTCAAAGTGTTTACCTTCAACTTCTAAGCTGGCTCTACACTTTCTGAACAGGGCAATCCTGAGAACACAGATAGTTTTATATTTGATTAAACTGTGTTCACTGGAGATACACAGCTAGTCATAAAAACTTTCTTATATACCAATGATGGAAGATTTTGTTTCTGTCACATGTGAGTCAATGTTCTTCAAATAACCTTCCTCACAAACACATTCTCACAGATGTCTGGGAAACCAATTCATAACTCACTGCAAGATCTGTCGTTGTATCATTTAAACTCCTATGTAGACTCTTAAGTTGAACTCATTGATATTGCAGGTACTGACTGAAACACTCATAGGCTTATGGAGTCTAATGCAGACTGAATATTACAAAGAGTAGGTAACATGATAAATCAATGGTCTCACAATACACATATTAAAACAATATAACCAGTAAGAAGAAACAAAATACTGAAAAAAATGAAAGAATCTAAACTTTTTCCCTTTATCTTCTCCAATTCATGTTGCTTTTGCATGTTACGTAAAGCTTTGTCCCTCCCTACACAAAAGACTCTTTGGGGTTTACCTCCCATGATACAGGGGAGAATAGTAAGATACTGAATCGCTCCTGTGCTGGAAATGGAAATCGGTCATCTCGTTCCTCCACTGTCAGCTCCTGAAACAACGAAGCAATATTACAAACATCTGAATACAGACATTATTAAAAAGAAAAAAAGTACTTAATTGAGGAGTAATTTATACTGTAACCTACTGCTGCTCACTGCTGATACAGTAAAATGACACTGCCAGGAATTATGCATCTTACATAATTATACATTGTCCATATGGATGCCAGAAAAAATCAGCAATACTTTCAGGAAAAGATGCACACAGGAATGATGTACGGAGGTTGCAATGTATATAATTTCAACACAAATTTGTATTTTCATGTACTGTTACTCTTTAAACACCAAAATTTTAAATACTGGAAAGTATCAGTGGACCAGAGTTTTCTCTCATGTTTTAAATAACTGTTCCTAGGTTCCAACATTTAAATAAAGTGCAGAAAACACTACAGTGTATGTTATCCTTTAATACAAAATGTTTTTACTGCCATGTGTGTATAGGCAGGTGGAGAGGGAAGAAGAAAATGAAAAGAAATGAGAAGAAACAGCCATCGTCATACAGGCAAAAATATCAGTACAAAGTTATTTCACTCTTCTTAGTCTTATATTCAAGGTTTCTTTCTCCTAAGCACTACCAAAGTTCAGGTGGAAAGGTTCATACACAATTTGTGCAGACATTTTTGTGTACACGTAACATGAATCATACACGAAGGTCAGTCAATTATGATTTAAAATTAATTAAAACTAAGTTCCATGGTAATAACACATACACTGAGGAGCTCTGCATTTTGCCACAGTTTATTTAACTTATTTGTAAGATTCTCACAGTAAACACCATTTACTTCCCAAAACAGTATTAAGCAACTGGTCTTCATAAAAAAATGTGGATTATGTTTTCTGTGATGTCAAAACTGAAATTTATATAAAATTTAAATAAAAGTCAGCATTCAAAGGGTTAAAATCCCCTGATAACAATGTATTTCACATTATGATATTGTTAAGGACAGTTTTCCATGACAGACACATGACCACTGACTGCAAGCTCTTAGGTGAATCAGTTAACACACTGAGGGTTGGGTGGGAAGAGGGTTGGTAAGTTGCTACATGCAGAAAATACAGTAACCTTGTCCTCTCCATTGAACTTGTAGTATTTATTGGTGGGCTCTGCCAGGCTTGTCACAACACAGTATGTCTTGCTCTCCAGATGGTACGTTGCAAAGTGCGGCGTGCAGCGCAATGGGACCTTCCTTACTGGCCACGGTGCATCATATGACAGATGTGTTGGCAGCACACAAATGCGCAACTCTGCCTGCACAACAAAATGAAGATTTTGATGTTGCAGCACATAAGATTAGCCACACATTAAAAGCTGCATTAAAGATATCAGCCCTCAATCTCAAATATTTTGCCTGTGGTGCCCAGTCAAAAAATTTCACATTTACAGAACTTGATAGTCAACAGCACGACATACATTGAAAACTTTGAATAGAAGTTGCTGGTACAGTAAGGAGTGTTTTCTATATTACGAGTCTTTGGTTATACATAGCCTTTATTTAGCACGGGTATCAAGAATTATTAACAGTTATAAAAACATAATTATTTGCATTGTGTACATTGTTACATTTGGACCAGATAACAAATAACGAGTTGTGGAAGCATATGAAACAACCAAGAATAGATCTGCAGATCAGGAAACGCAAGTGGGGATGGCTGCAGAAACCAATTGATGGTATAACCAGACAAGCCCTAGAGTGGAACCCCCAAGGCAAATGGAGTAGAGGGAGGCTGAAGAACACGTAGCGAAGAACGGTGCTTGAAGAGGCCAAAGGAGTAAAAAAGACCTGGGCAGAGATTAAGTGCGTCGCCAAGAATAGAGTGCAGTGGAGGAATCTTGTGGATGCCCTATGTTCTGCAGCGGAATGATGGGGCTACTGATTGACATTGTTACATTTACAGGGATTTCAGTAAATATAATGTGAACAATGAAATAATGCACACTTCTTTCGCTTCTAAATGATACACAATACTGAAAATTATACAAATTGTGTGCATTTTTGATGGGTCTGAATTTTACAGCATGTGATGGCACTACAGAAATTAACCTATTGGATTCAGCCTGTCAAATAGTTCAAGCAGTTCCAAATGATACCTGGACAGACTGTAACCTGGCTAATGGAGCTACTCTGTATGTCATTTCAGCTTTTCTCTGGGACTGCAGAGGTGTTAAGTTTATGGTTGTATTTCAGAATTTTTCAGTAACATTGCAGAAATACCAGGATCAGTGACACAGCTTGGTAGTGGCAAAACACTTTTTCATTATCTACTGCTCTCTCCATGAATAACCTCAGCTCCAATGTATTTTTCCACATAAATGTCAGTGCACTTCTACCACACTACACAGAGTCACATCCTGGAAGACATGCATCTTGTGAATGGTACGATTTGTGACATGGCTAATCTATTAGGCTACAATTACTATGCTGGGAACTGACCAATGTCAGCTGTACTTTTAAAGTACATGATACTGCATCAGTGAAACTCACTCACATCCTCAGGCTTCTGCCATTATACTTCCACATACTTCTAGTGGCTAGAATAAAAGTTTATTATTCAAAGGGTTCCAGGCTTGATCAGAAATGTTTCAATTAATCACAATGATAAAAAGAGTGTAAATATGACACAATGGTTACTTGAATATAGGGATAGGGCCCACCAACTCACACAAAGTGTACAATGAATGTTGCGGAATGGGCAATGTCCAACACAATTCTGGCTTATCAGCAGTCCTGGCTTAATCTGATGTACTATTCCAAACAGGACTAGAATGGGCAAATATAGAAGAGAATTTTTGTTTTACTTACACTGTGGCTCTAACATATTCAGTCTTGTTGGATTTTACCAGTGTTTTGAAGGAAACTGCTACCTTCATTTGCTGGTTCTGTTGTACAGCAGACTATATAAGATACACTACAAATCCACAAGAAAGGCAGAAAATGTAGCACTTAAAATAATACCTGCCATAGAAATGCTATCTAACTGAACTAAACCACGGTATGACTTCTCAACCCATAAACAATTAATACATACCTTCTTGTTAAAGTAGAGGAAACCTTGGGGGCAGTTGATGTTGTGAAATGGAGCAAAGCAGGTAACTGCACCATCTATACCCATGGGGTGGGTCCGAAGCTCCCCACGTGAAGTCAGAAACAACCAGTGGGGATATGAACCACAGATAAACACCTGTGATGATTATCAACAGTTCAAGTTGAAATGATATGTGCACTACAAAATTAACTTCCACTTATAGAAATTAAACAACAAATGAAGAGACTTCTTTATTACACAGGGAAAGAAATATTTATAGCATCCAATGCATGACTACTACTTCCCCATTTATCCTTAAACTCACAGCACATACAGTACTATCTTTCTCTCTGCTTGTTCAACATAACATCAACCTTAGCAGTTAAATAACATACAAATTAAACAAGAATACAAATTTCTGAGGTTGAGAACACATTGTTGCACAAACAAAATATCTTGATATGGTGCCTATTCACAGAGTTTCTAAACCTGTGACACTACAATGTGCTCCAATACAGTCCGTTCTTCATTGTGAAGTGCACGGGCAGAAATGAATCTGAATTTGTGTTACTAAAGTTTCACTATTAATGAAACAATTGCAGTGAACTTCATAACAAGGTTTATTTCTTTATTTCTTAGGCAACTAGCAAGCAAGAGATATGTACCTGAAATGGAATTTTTGTTATCAAGATCTAATGGGCAACACTGGCACTAGAAAGCTTACCTCACTCATTATTAATCTTTAAGGTATAGAAATATAAACCAAATAACAGTCCAGCACATTCAACCAACTCACATAACCAAGACAACCACACCTCCATGGTCATAACAGTACATGTTTGCCCACACAGGGAATTCTGCACAAGACAGTTCAGAACTATGAACATGAATACTGTATTAAACAAAGAGTCTGTACAATACCCCATTGTAGCCAGCAATATTGCTGAAGTACCGCAGCTGGCAGACACGTGACTCCAACTGTTGTTCTGCATCGATTGGCTTCTTCCTCAACCTGCAATGTATGTATGTGTCCCACTGTATAGGAAGGTATGTGCAGCAGCAGCACCACATTTGTGATCTGTCTGCATGCTGTTACACAACTAGGCTAATGCAAAGGTGTAAAAAATGTGTCCTACAGCAATTTTCAGATATTATCTTATTTACTCCTTAATATATGTGCCGCTACTTGTAAACAAAGGAAACATGCAATACCACATTTTTATCCCAACGGTTTGTCTTTTACCACAAATTACTGTTTAAATGGAAATGAATATAAGGAATCCATAACGTCCTCAATTTGGATATTAACATTTTAAACAGGTATACATTGAGATTTTCACAGTTATGAACACAAACATCTATGCTTGCTCAGCTCACAAAATATCAGCATTTGCTGATGTTCAAGGGCAAGCTAGCCACTACAGAACCTCGCTCATGTGGGTCTCTAGCCATTTTAAAGTAGTCCAATCTAATTCTTACGTAAAAATAATTGCACAACTCTGAATTCCTGCTCATAGAGTTAAAAATTTCTGGTCTCCAGCATGTTCATATGATCTTACCGAGATCGCCTCTCTCGGACGAGGATGCTGTGTGCCAGCCGCCTGAACCGGAGTTTCAGGTAACCTCGAGGGTAACGGTACGCCTGGTACAGCAGCAGTTCATCGTCCAGTCTCACAACCAGTAGTGGGCGGCTGCCGTGATGACCCAGTGCCACCATCAGGATCTCCCGCACCTGATTGTCATATGCTATAGGAGGAGTATTCTCAGAGACCCCAACAGGTGTGGGGATGGCCCCCAAGCTGTCTACCAACACACGCAGCCCCTGTCCGAAGTTACGAACCAGGGAGCTGAGCTTGAAGTCTGGCAGTGTGTATATCTCAAGATTCCCATTGTCACGTGTCAGCAAGACCCAGTAAGTTGGCTTCACCTCCTGCATGTATTTCTGCCACCTGCCAGATATTGAAAGATGTGAAATAAGATTCAGATGAATTGTAAATGATACTGAACACACCCAAATAAGAAAAGTAAAGTGGAACCTAAACGCAACATAACCACATGAACACCTCTAGTAATGGGCCAAGAGTAACATCCTCGAAGCCCATAATTATATTTATATAATTGAAAGTCACAAAATTAAGTATATGCAGTCTGAGCAAATATATCACAGTGCCACTGATCAACTAGTTTCAGACAACTGAGAATGAGGACATGGTGAAAAGTGATACAAACAACTCACCATGGCATCTCACCAACCACCAAAGCTGCTGTACTGATGCTTGGTTCTGAGATTACAGGTGGTTCAAAAAGTGGGACTTCTGTTTCTCCATAAAGCATTTCATCTTCATCATCAACCTCCCTGAACAAAAACAATGGGACATATTGGTGACTGCAGCTGTTAGAATACAATTCCTACCTGAGCTACTTCATTCAAAACCGGAAGGCACACCCTAGTTTTCAAATATGTACCTTGGCACTTCATGCCTTATAGCCTGATCACTACATGTGAACATTAAAACAAGGAAGGCAAATATTAGAGATATAATTTCAGCAATGTCAAAGTCCCCAAAACCCATAAGAAAAGGAACAATTGTAAATATAAAGCTATTGTCTCTTTGCTTCAAAATCATGAGATTAATATGTAGGAGTAGCGATCAAGCTCCACTCTCCCATAACAGATATAGAGTCCAGTTGAAATGTGATGGCACACGGTGATGCAAAGGAGGGGAAGTGAAGGGGAAACTGGTGAATTGAATGGGTAGACAGTACTCTTCACACTACCTCGGAACATGGTATATCCAGCATTACTACCATTACTATCGCTGATGCGCACACCTTGGCTGCCAGTAGTCAAATGAACTAACACCCCTGCCAATTTAAATGGACTCATCTGTTTCACCAAAAAACGAAATCTGGTTTCTGCATGTGTGGCATCACATTTCAAAAGCAGTCTACTACATGGAGGTCACTGATCAACTTATGCTGCAGCAGGCATGGTAGCAAGGCCAATTGTATCCTCAAAATGGAAGACTTGGTGGTTCCTGGCACTGGGCTGGGTGTGGTGGAAATGATAAAATTCCTTTCCATGACAGGAATTGAATCCCAGCCATCCAGTCCACATCAGCCTAAAAACGGTGTTGATAAAACAACACACATATTAAAATTGATTTAATATTATTATGAACAAACAAGTACGGCAGTAAGTCAAGAGAGTTTGCGAAATCTTATTTTAAACAAATTTTTCAAACGGCTGCTGTCACAAACTGTGGCAAAAAAAAAAAAATCACATCCTGATAAGGATCAAATGCAATGGCATATGATGGCTTACAATTAGGATTTAAATGACCTGTGTTTAAGCAACATGGAAATTTACTGCATTTTTAAGACAATAAAAAAAAACTCTTTTATTTCCCACAAAATACCATTTATTTCATAATTTTATCTTTTTCTGCTCAAATAATATTCGCTTTTCATAAAAACACACCGTAAAATGTAAATACTATCCCAGTCACTGACAGGTTATGCTGAAACATGTAGCCCTGCTATAAAACAAAAACACTTTCTTTTAATAGAGTTGTGTTAGACTGACATGCCACTGTATATGATCCTTATATTAGAAATGCAATGGGATGTCTCACATAAAGATTGTTCCTACGTTATGACAGTGTATAAACAAGAAAGAAGTTGGGGCTTGATTCACAACTTACTCATTGCGACAATAAATGTCACTGTAATAAAGGCACTTAAAAGTAGAAGTAGTATATATAAATAACGACTGTCAAAGTGATTAACAAAATAACAATAAAATGAAACTGCAAATGAACTAGATATTACTATTCATGAACACAACACTAAATTATTCTGTTATTACCTACTTATCACACAGTTATGAGTACATGATGGATAACATTCCTGCATACCTCTTCAAATTATCTTCTGACTTCATGTCCTTCTTGGATTTAATCTCCACTTCGTCTTCCGGCAGGCTGGTGGAGAACAGTCCACTCACATCCCGGTAAGCACATAATGTAAGTATGTACGGCCTCTACAAATAACATCATACAAAGGAGGTGCTAAATAAAATGAAACCCAACCTATACTGCTGGTTAAAGTATTGTGAATATATGCAAATTTGTCAAAACTGATGACGGCATAGTCCTCTTACTACCAACTTTAACTAACAATGTGCAAGCACAGATACTTTTGAATCTGAAAACTCAAACTTCATGAATCTGAAGCTTCCATGTACCACGTCACACTTTATTACTTACTAGAGAAAGTGTGGGTCGTGTGACGCTCAGTCTGCCCTGTCCACGGCTCTCTCTCAGTGTTAGCAGGATCACCTGGCCATCCTCACTAAGGATCACCACATGTGGGTCTGCAGATGAGGCATGCACAATGGGGGATCCCAGATCCAGAGGGATGTGCTGCACCTGATCCAAACCCTGCAGTAATCGCACACCCATCTGTGACACCTGCACACCAGAAAACAAGAAACCTTTAGAACTGCCATGCACCATTCCCAGCCAGTTCAACAATACAGTCTATTTTGGAAGATAAAGACAAAACCAAAGAATGTGGAAAAATAGCAACTTCTTTAAAGCGTCAAAATTAAACACTATGTCTAATTGCTAATCTGATTTCAGTGCTGCAAAATACCTGGCGCTGGGAATTAATAATCACAGAAGCAAAAGCTGAAAGTACAAATTACATCTATGAACATTAATTCTTATGGGAAAAGTTCCCTTGGATAGTGCTGCTTCAATTAGCATTCAGTTTTTTCTGGAACCAATTGAGAAAATTAAGTGAGGGACGCCTCTATTGATAATTTCTACGTGGTACATCATACACGTGACAGGGTGAATCAACACAACATGGCATCATGTCTGTATACCACTGAACAAATATGTGGAATATAACAATGTCACAGTCACAACTGCATTTAAATGAGGGTATTACTGTTGTTGGTGCACACACCACTTGCCAGTTTCAAACTCTTAAAATAAGACAATCTTACTGCATAAGAGCACCATATCACATGTACCACTTGACAATAAGGCCCGCACACTATACTGTTAAAACTCAGTGACTGGCACATGCAATGCTACTGTCTTCATGTAAAAAATGAGTTTTTCAAGCACAAGTTGGGGGTGGAAGTGGGTGGGATGAATGGGATGAAATATTCCTCTGCATGCACCCTCACCCACAAAGTTCACCCAGCGCTGCAGTGTTCAATGCCTCTATGTTCACCTCTATTCCCTAGCAATCCTCCTTACAACTGAAGTCCATTTCCTCTCCATCCCCTCTAGGGTGGGACTTGGTGTGTGCATCTTGTCTACCAGGGTAAACAGAGGTCTATATTTTCTTCTTTGGGAAAAGAAGGCATGTAAATTAGGCTCCTATAACAACCCAACAGCACGCAGTATATGGCAGTGATGAGTCAGATGATAGCACCATCCCAAAACATTCCACACTGACGAAGGAACAGAAAATATCACAAGTGTTAAGAACCAGCCCACCTGCCCTAGCATGTGGATCCAAATCTGCACCAACAGCAGACATATAGACAAGGCCTTTCAAATGACTCACAAAATCAGAAGAGCTGACAAACACTTGCTATTACCAAACAAATTTACTACATACATACGTTTACAGTGCACCGTTGTACTGGACTTCTCATGTAAGCCATACTCATAATACGACTTAACGATGTTTTCCACGTGCTACAGGAGTATCCAGAATGACTTTGCCATGGTTCTGGTCAGCTCACAGCACCAACCAACCAGATCTCTGGTAATTGCACCTGAATCTTTAACACTGCTAATACTGAACTCCACTGCTAGACACAATCCTGCACCACTTCCATCCACCTTGGATCCTGAAAGCCTGCATCTGTAACTTCCAGCTTGCTGTATGCCTCTCATTTCTTTGTCAGTATTCTAGTTGGTAGCCCATCGCCAAAAATGCAAATGAACTTCATGACTTCCTTTTCCCTTCACAGCCTTGATGACTGCATTACACCAACACTACTATGTGAGGTACATGAATTTGTCCTAAACTGCCCAATTAACTTTCCTCATCCCAGGACCAAATATTTTGCTCAGTACTTTGTTTAAAAATGCCTGCATTCAAAATCATACTGTCAATTACCATGCAGAGTAACTGAGGAAGCAGTGCATATGACTTGTGTTTGCGAAGTATCAGGGCACTGGCTATCCCAACAATCTTCCACAGTACTTCTCAACCATTATTCAAAATTATACTGCCACTTACCAAGCAGCTCGTGGCAATAATCCATCTACCTTGTATTTGGGAGATGTGGTACAGACTACACACAGAGGTCTGCAAAATTATTCTCAGTCTGTCCTTAGAGGTGATTTGACATCACTCTACCACATGCCAGGTGCTGATGTGTGTGTGACCAATATCTGGTCTGCCCATCCAGGTGCATGGTGTAATAAAACCTCAAATTTGTTCACCCAAATCTGTACATTCTCATCTTCTCATTTTGACTTATGCTGACCAACTGAAACTGGTACAGTATCATTACTGGATTCAAAACTGAACAAACCACAGCCCTTTCAGTGGCACAACTAAGTCCCCTACACACCCTGTGGCATACAGGGGCCTCCCAGATGTACAGAATACCTAATCTTGTTGTGCATTCCTTTTGATTGGATTCCAGTGTTCTGACAAAAGGCAGTCTTCACAATCCCTGGTATGAAAACTGGGAGTAGGAAGGTAGAAATTACAGACAGGTCCATAATTATTATGTTGTAGAGGGGTTCCTGACCAGTTACCTACACCAATGATTCCTTGTTAGACACCAACTAGTGAAGGTACTGACTATGAGGTAGTTTCAGTCTCGACATTAGCTGGGATTTTTCTCTTTGCCACCATATCAAAAATAGCTATGGGACTGTCCAGTGTTCTAATAAAGGCTACCATAAGCACACTTGTCAGTGGTCAAGCAAGTGCAGCATGAGAATCTCATCTGATACCAAGGTCAAGAATACGTCACTTCTTCCCAGTGTATCCCCATACAATTTCAATGAGTGGTAATTAGACAAATGAATATTATTAAATTTAAACTACATGGCCAAAGCACTGTCAATAAATGATAACAGCAGTATGGGCTTTCTGCCTGCAGTTAACAGAATATGTATTTTTTCCTGTGGCTCACCTGAATGATGTACTTGTTGTAACCAAGGTTGCCTGCATACACAGTAGGGCCCTGTGTGCTAAAGCCAGAGTTATCTACCTCATTGATCTCGAGGCCAGTCTGCAAAACCTGTGATGGCACAAAAGAGTTCAGGAGATACATATAAGACGAAGATCTGATAACAATACCATACAAATCAATCACAGGTCAAGCAGGGACATTCCTGTTTCACATTTGGAAAGCCCCAGATTCAAATATCAGCTTGGAGACCAGCTATCCTAAGGTCTTTTGTGGTGTCAACAGACTCTATAGGCAAATGGTGGGAAAGAAGCTCAAATGAGACCCTTCCTTTCACAGTCTCTCCATTTCATTAACCACAAACTTCACATCATTCAACACTTTATAACCTGAGCTAATGAAAAATGTTGTTAAATAAATCATCCACAAACACAGTACCACAGAAACCTGCAGCAATCAAACAACACAGAGAATGCCCTTATATTAAAGAGTAAAACCCTGAGTTTACATTCCTACAGTTCAGGTATTCTGTGTTTTTATACTCCCTTTGTATGGTCTCAGGCAACTGCCCATAAAGACATATCCTGTAGTTTATACAATTTTCAGGTAGTCTACACAAAAATGTAAAATCAGTGCTGCACAAATCCCTGGTGTCAGATCATCCTGGTGACTAAATATGAATTGTTGTGCATAATATTTGTGTGTCCTCAGGATGGAACTTGCTTCTTCTCACCCATCTGGTGCCTAAATTTTTGACATGGCTCCTAGATTTTTGGAAAATCTGTGCAGTCCTCCATTACATAGAACACTTAAAAATTGTAATTTCAGGATAATACAGACAGAATGTTCTATTCATGACATAAAGAGAAAATGTAAAGTTTTATCTTGTCTTAAGGACAGTTTTCCATGCAGGATTTCCATACAGTAACTCCACACCAGTTGCTCTAAGGTCTTGCCATATTTCAGGTTGATATGCTGTGGTGCAGGTGAAAATAAAGCACAAGTTTCTGTATTTTATTTTGAGGTCAGAAAAATGTGGTCTTTATATACAATGTAGACAGGTGTTTGGTAGATTCACTGCTCTGGAATACGCCATGTCTACAAGGCAAATAGTTACCAATGTTTAGAAGAACTGTAGTGCCCATCTTCAGGGTCAAATGGTCCAAGTAGAGACGCCACTCTTCTTAACCCTTCGAAAGGTCAGTAAATCTTTACCTGCTGACATGGCATAACATTCCAGAGGACTTGAATCCTAAGCAATAGTGCTGTGCGAACCTCAAATCTCACAGAAAATGTTCACATATGCTGCACATGAATGCACAAAATACATCATCTGACATGCCAGGTAAACAAGAGATAAACTGTATTGTCACATTACACCCACACCCACACCACTTAATTTACAGATCAGTCATGCTGTACTCTAAAAGTGGTAGATAATAAAAATGCAGGCAGCTGGCAGATTTGCTCATTGTGGCTTCATTTCTTGTATTACATTCTAATTACATGGGGGGGGGGGGGCAAACAAAAAAGAGGACTGTATTTTTTGAAATAAAAAACGGAAAAATAAAAAAAGGTGGAAAACATTTATTTAAAAAAAAAAAAATTTTTATGTGGGTAAA
>Ga0123353_10001796_pt1 | contig 26395 bp, 19 predicted proteins | sample TergutLab28metaG_3_FD_92763 | JGI IMG/M metagenome (GOLD analysis project Ga0123353, IMG submission 92763) | Labiotermes labralis P3 segment gut microbial communities from Petit-Saut dam, French Guiana - Lab288 P3 | ecosystem: Host-associated > Arthropoda: Insects > Digestive system > Gut ...
AAAAAAACTTTTGTCCGACTTTCTTTTTTTGTTTCTTTTTAGATAATACACTCCTTCATCTTTTAAATAAATAGATTTTCAACAAACCGCTATTCGAGCTTTTTTTCAGGCTCAGTATACTGTGCCGAGTACGTTGATTTGGAATTCTCCACCCGTGTGAATTTGAATAGTTGGTACTGCTGCCATATCCACCATACCATAATGCAAATTCCTTCAAGAGCTGTCGATTTGAAAGAAGTGATATGTCAAGCCAATCAGTATTTTGTATAAAACTTTCATAGCTTTGTAGCTGTGAAAGATCAAGACTGTCTTTCCCGGGGAGTTCACTTAATTTCATCTCAACAATATAATTAATATCACAAAGCGCAATAGTCTCGAATTATCTACTTGTATTTTCTATCGCTTAATTTATATTTATAACTCTTTGGATACGCTTACTTCTCACTGTTTTCTCAGAAATATCTCAACTCATAGTTTTCGGTAATTATTCCCGGCAGTGTGTTTTTCGGTCTGTATGTTTGAAGCCTTTGCTTTCCGCTCCATTTTTTATTATCTTTACATTATACAAAACATACATATTATATCAACGCGGAGCAGGGGATGTTTACAATTTCGCGGGCTATGGAGCAGTTGAGCTGCGGCGAGAGCTTTTACATAGTATTGGGTGATTTTCTTGATGAGTTTTATCGTGTGGAGAGCATCACGCGCAACGCCATGCTTGCGGACGCTCCGTCTGCCGCCGCGGTTGTGTCCCGCGAACACGCAGCTCTTTTTGCGGCTGCCGCACACAAGCTGGCGAATGACTACAGATTACCGGTACCGGAATGGGTGATGAACAGTAAATACAGGCTTACCGATGAGCCTTACTTCGATTGTAACGCAACGGGAAATCTCCGTCTGTTATTCATGTACAAATCGCCGACAGAGTTTAAGTACAGAAATTTGTTTGTAGATGAAAACTTTTTGGTACGAGTTTGACTGGAGACTGTTGTATGCACAGAGAGGAATTGCTGAAATATCTTGAAATATTGGGTGAAGAGCTTGAAAAGGCTGGCTTGCATGGTGAAATCATTATCACCGGCGGAGCCGCTATGTGCCTTGCGCACTCGGCCCGCGACGCGACTAAGGACATTGATGCGCTGTATGAACCGAAGAGCGAAATAAACGTCCTTGTAGAAAAAATCGCATGTGAATACGGCTTGCCTCCAAACTGGCTTAATGACAGCGTAAAGGGATTCATGAATGAAAGCGTAGAAACGGCGGATTTTATGCGTTTTGGCTGTTTGAAAGTCTCCGTTGTAACACCGGAATATCTGCTCGCTATGAAGCTGATGTCATCGAGAGTAGAGGGGCAGGACTATTGCGATATAAAATTTTTGCTGCGCAAACTTAACATCCGAACTTTCGAAGACGCGGAATTGATTATCAAACGTTTCTTTCCGTTAAGCCGGATTCTCCCTAAGACAGGGTATGTAATTGAGAATTTTTTGGAAGAGTTAGGCAGCGAAGATAAATAAATTTCACGCGATTTCCCCAACGGTTTCTTAAAAAAGTAACTCTGTCCCAAGATTATACAAAAGATTGTAGACTCAATGGATATGCAGCTTGTCGTAGCTCCTAAAGGGGCGCGGCTTGAGATTTACGTATAGACTTCTTAAATTTTGGGGCGGAATTTATATTTATTATTTCTATATGAATAATCAAGCAAAATCACATTTATATAAAACATTAATTGGCAATTTTGGTATGTCCGCGTTTTTGAAAAAAGAAGATTTCATTTTCGCCCTCTCCACATATTATTTTCTAAGCTCATTAAAGGGTTGTGACAGGAAAAATAATACACCGTTTTCTGCCATAATCACGCTAATTCAGGCTGTTTTTCATAACTAATGGGACATTTCGGGAGTATTTACATGGATTTGAGAAGTGTTGACCGCTGTGCAGACAATATTCGTATTCTAAGCGCCGCGATGGTTGAGCGCGCTAAATCGGGGCATCCCGGGGGCGCTATGGGCGGAGCGGATTTCATAAACATACTCTACAGCGAATTTTTAAACTGGGATCCCGATCACCCTGAGTGGGAGAACCGCGACCGCTTTTACCTTGATCCCGGCCACATGTCGCCCATGCTCTACTCACAGCTCACGCTGTGCGGGCTTTTTTCTATTGATGATATCAAGAATTTCAGGCAGTGGGGAAGCCCAACTCCCGGACACCCCGAGCGGGACGGCAAGCGGATGGTTGACAATACCTCCGGCCCCTTGGGTCAGGGACACGCTATGGGTCTTGGGGCGGCGATTGCGGAACGGTTTCTCGCCGCGCGCTTTGGGGAGTGGATGGCGCATAAGACCTACGCCTTTATCTCTGACGGCGGTATACAAGAGGAGATATCACAAGGTGTTGGCCGCATCGCAGGACATCTTGGACTCTCCAATTTTATTATGTTTTTTGACTCAAACGAGATTCAGCTCTCAACAACTACCGGTGACGTTACAAGTGAGGATACGGCGGCAAAATACAGAGCTTGGGGATGGAATGTTTTAACTATCAACGGGAATGATCAAAATGAGATTCGTAAAGCGCTGAGCGAGGCGGTTGCTGAAAAAGAGCGCCCTACGCTTATCATCGGCAATACTATTATGGGTAAGGGAGCGCTTGATAAAGACGGCGGATCTTTTGAGCGCAAGGTCTCCACTCACGGCCAGCCTTTAACAGGCGCGGGGGCGTGCATTGAGGCTACTATAAAAAACTTGGGCGGTGATCCGTCAGACCCGTTTGTCATTTTCCCGGAAGTAGCCGAGTACTATCGCGAAGTCCTCAATAATAAAAGAAAAATAGCTGCCGCGAAAAAGGCTGAAGCCGCAAAATGGGAAGCGGCGAATCCCGAATTAGCGAAAAAGCGCGAATCATTTATGAACAATGAGCTTCCCGAAATTGACTGGGAATCGATTGAATATAAGGCAAATATCCCAACCCGCGGCGCTTCGGGCGTTATTCTTGGCGAGTTCTCCAAAAAAGTCGGCAACATGATCGTTTCATCCGCCGATCTTGGCAACAGCGACATGACCGAAGGATTCTTAAAATCATCAAAAATTTTCAAAAAGGGAGATTTCAGCGGCGGTTACTTGCAGGCAGGCGTCGCGGAACTCACTATGGCAGCGGTGATGAACGGGATTGCGTCTCACGGCGGGGTAATGGCTGTTTGCGGAACATTTTTTGCTTTTAGCGACTACATGAAACCTGCGATGCGCATGGCGGCTCTCATGGAGCTTCCTGTAAAATACGTCTGGTCGCACGATACCTTTAGAGTTGGTGAAGACGGGCCTACGCATCAGCCTATAGAGCACGAGATGCAGGTGAGGCTTTTGGAAAAGATGGCAAATGTTCACGGCAAGCGCAGTATGCTTGTGCTCCGTCCGGCGGACGCGGCGGAAACGACCGCTTCGTGGAAGATGGCGCTTCATAATTTTAACGGCCCGACAGCGCTTCTTTTAAGCCGTCAGGTTATGACAGACCTGCCGGTAAAGACGGGTGAATCATCAAGATATAAAGCCGCTCAGGGAGCGGCTAAGGGAGCTTATGCCGTTGTTGATTGTGATAAACCGGATTTGGTACTTATAGCTAACGGCGCGGAGGTCATCACCTGTATTGAAAGCGCGGCGAGCTTGGAGAAAGATCACAATTTAAAAGTACGGGTGATAAGTATGCCGTCAGTCGGTCTTTTTAAGGAGCAGTCAGATCAATATAAAGAAAAACTGCTGCCATTCGGCGTACCTGTGATGGGATTTACCGCGGGTCTTCCCGTAAACTTCCTTGAGGTTGTAGGGCCGTTTGGCAAGGTGATAGGGCTTGAACGCTTCGGAGCGTCCGCCCCGTTTAAGGTACTTGAAGAGAAGTTCGGATTTACGGTTGATAATGTTGTAAAACAGGCAGTTGCGTATCTTGAAGAATATAAGGCGGCGATTAAAAAACTTCGCTCGTTGTAATATACAAGGAGATATCATGAAAATCGGAATAATAAGCGACACGCATCGTAATTACGATTATATCGAAAAAGCCATGCAGTTTTTAACAAAAAAGCAAAACGTTGACGCCGTTTATCATTTAGGTGATGATTACGACGACGTTAAAGCGCTTGAGGAGTATAATGTTGAGGTAGCTCAAGTTCCCGGCATTTATGATGATGGATACAGAAACAAAACTATCCCCGCAAAAATCACCGAGAGCGTGCTTGGTCTTAATATCCTGCTTGTACACAGTCTTCAAAACGATGCTACAGATGATGACATATTCCGCGCGGATATAATTCTGCACGGCCACACACACATGGAAGAGCTGCGCCTTGAAGAGGGGCATCTGTTTATAAATCCGGGACATCTTAAAGGTCAGCTTGATAGAAATAAGGCCCCTACATTTGCTGTTCTTACCATACTTGACCGTGAAGTGAGCGCGGTTGTTTACGATTTGAAATTTAAGCCTGTAAACAGCATTGAGATCGCGAGGACAGAAAACGGTCTTCATAAATCATACGGGTGAGTTTCGGCAACGAATACTCAAACCGTAACTTAATTTTGAACATGTATTTACGGTATATACTGAGCCACGGCATAAATCTGCACTGCGCCGCACGCAACTGCACGCAGGGCCGTGAGGCTGCTTAGCGGCACAGTGTAGATTTATGCCGTAAAGTTGTATAAAATGGGAAGCGGTTATTCAGCGCACATCTCTGTGCGCTGAATTTATTGCGTATTATCTGCGGTTAGCAGGTCTTGCCGGGGTAGCAGGCGTTTGAGGCGCCGGCCTGTTATCCGCGTTCATAAGCGCGTCGATCGCTCCGAAGAGAAAAGTTGCCGGTGCGTTCCAGTTTATCGCGACTTCGTTTGAGGCGTAGCTCTTGTAGTGATCTTCGTAGCTTTTTGCGGGAAGCGTATAAGTGTATACTACCTCATGAGCTTTATCCTGCTGACCGGCGTTCGGCCCGCCTACTAAAAATCCGGGGATCACTACATTATCCTCGGCAGGCGCGGTCTGCCTTCTCTTCTGTTTAGACCCGTCTTTATCCTTAAGAAGACCCTCAGCCGCAACTACGTGCCTGTGGTGCGGGTTAGCCGCGTATTTAGTTCCCATTCCTGTCATAAAGGAGAGACCCGTTGCGTTTTTACCGAGCAGATAATCTGCTATCTCTGCCGCTCCCAAAAGGTATTTTCTGTCGCCGGTGATCTTATACGCGTAGATCATGCCGATACCCTTATTTGCGAAAATGGAATTTGAACCCCATATGAATTTCATATCCGGTACTCTGTAGAGATGGTTATCCATCTCCTTGAGCCACTTATCCGCGGTGGAGACAATAGAGGCGCGCACGCTGTCGCGGGTTGCTTTAGGGAGATTGTTTTTTGTGGTAGAAAGCGATAAAGGCGCAAGCGCGTGGACATTTTGCCACGTAGGCTCGCCCTTATAGCCGATATCTTTTGTCTTGAGGAAATCGGCGAACTTTTTCTCTCCGGTGGTAATAAAAAGTTCCGCCGCAGCCCAAATAAATTCGTCCTCAAAATTTACGTCACCGTATTCGCCTGTCTTTACATCGGGGGGATTTTTAAAAGGGATGTTATCATTTTTAACAGCCCAATCCCAAGCGCGTCTTGCTCTTGCAAGCGCGTCATCTGCCCACTTCTTATTAAACGGCGCGTAGATTCTTGCGGCCATAGCCATGCTCGCCGCAAAATTAAGCGCGGATGTTGTGCTCTTCCCAATCGCAAACCGCTCCCAGTTATCCTCATGAGGCATAATATAACCGGGGAACTCTAAAGTCGTGAGCTTGACAAAAACGCCGCCGTCGGCGTCCTGCATAGTTTTCATCCAGTCAAGATTATACTTTATTTCGTCAAGGATGTCGGGAATACCGTTGCCTGATTCCGGGATGTTAAGGCTTCTGTCGGGAAAGTAGTTAGGGAAATTCTCATAAAACGCCATGAGCGTGCCCACGGTGATCCCTGAATTAACAATGTATTTACCAAAGTCTCCCGCGTCATACCAGCCGCCCGGCGAATTGAGCTTGCCCCCTGTGCGTCCGGTTGACGGATGAAAGGAGACTGCGGTGTCGGGGTGTCCTGCGGGCCTTGCCCATTTTCCCGCTAACTGTTTAGTTAACTCATGGGAGCAGCGCTGGAGATAAAATGTACGCGTAGAAAGGCGCGCCGCGTCTCTAAAGATATCTGATGAGATATGAAACGGGTGAGACTCTCTGCCGCCTACAACAAGTTTGTAGCGCCCCGGATTATCAAGTATCGTGAAATCAGCCCATCGTCCGGTTTCGCCCGACTCTTTCCACACATGCGTTTCGGAAAGATTGCCGTTAAAAACGACTCTGCCGTCTGATGCGCGCACTACCTGAAACTCAGTGTCGTTTGCCGCCGCGTCTCTGTTTATTACAACAGCTACTTTGCGGGATTTAGGGTAAAACCCAACCTGGTTAATTCTGATCTCTTCCATAGCTGCGGCCGCCGTTAATGGTAAAATTAAAAATGACGCGATAACTGTTTTTGCAGTCAAAAAATATCGTTTCAAAAGCTCTCCTTCAAATAATTGGTGACCTGTTGTATATACCGCTTTACGGCATAAATCTACACTGTGCCGCTAAGCAACAGAGTCGGCCCTGCGTGCAGTTGCGTGCGGTGCAGTGTAGATTTATGCCGTTACCCAGTATAATTAGTCCCAACGGGACTCTATGTCCATAACCTCCCGGTGTCAACCGGGGGATCCGACAACGAAGTATCACATCACTGCGCATTTCCAACAAGCTGATGAATCCTGTTGAAAATCGTGCAGTCATAATCCTTACGCACCGATACCTCTTTAACATCGTAGAGCTTTTCAAGCTGGCATACTATCTGCTCAAGACGCTCGTCGTCGTTTACAAGGAGGTATATTTTACTCTGTGTGCCGTTATCAATCTCCCCGCACAGAATCCCGTCTACGTTAAAGGCGCGTCTTGCGAAAAGGCCCGTAACGTGAGACATTACGCCGGGGTGATTATTTACAATAAGTTCTACTACCGTACTTGCTGTTGTGCTCATTATATTATCCTCCAATCATCTGCAGGTTTGCTGCCCCGGGGGGAACCATCGGCAGAACATTGTGCGCGTGGTCAACGCATATATTAACAAGTGCGGGACCCTCCTGTGACATAACTTCCGGCAGCGTTGCCGTAAGCTCATCAATTGTGCTTACATTATACGCCTTAATCCCAAACCCTTCCGCGATCGCTGTAAAGTTGGGGTTAGATTTGAAAACCGAGGCCATGTAGTTCTTATCAAAGAAAAGCTCCTGCTGCTGGCGCACAAGACCAAGATGCCCGTTGTTAAAGAGTATAATCTTAACGTTGAGCTTATGTTCGTCAAGCGTCGCAAACTCCTGAATGTTCATGAGAATCGAACCGTCGCCGGTAAAACAGATCACCTGTTTTTTAGGATTAGCGCGGGCCGCGCCAAGCGCCGCGGGCAGACCAAAACCCATAGTCCCAAGACCGCCCGAAGAGAGCAGCGTGCGCGGGTGCTTAAGAGGATATCCCTGAGCGACCCACATCTGGTGCTGACCAACGTCTGTCGTAACAATCGCGTCATCGTTTGCCGCGTCCGCGATTTTTCTGATGAGTTCGAGAGGGTGCATACCATCTTTAGCGTTTTGCGAACTCCACGGATACTTTTTGATTTCGCTCTGTACCAAAGAGTTCCACTCCTCACGCTTATTGGCGCTCACCATCTCTATAAGAGAGGGGAGTATAGACGCCAAGTCGCCGGTTATGCCGATTTGAGGCTTGCGCAGTTTGCCGATTTCTGATTTGTCAATATCAATATGAATCACTTTTGCGTTTGGAGCGAACTCCGCAAGTTTGCCTGTGGCGCGGTCGTCAAATCTCACTCCAAGAGCTATGAGAAGGTCGCTTTCGTGGACGATATTATTTGTATAGCGCGCTCCGTGCATCCCAAGCATCCCCAAGCAAAGGGGGTGATCGTGGGGCATGAGGCCAAGACCCATCAAAGTTAATGTAGCGGGAATATTGCTTTTTTCCGCAAGTTTTATTATTGACTGAGACATATCCGCGTACATAGCGCCGCCGCCCGCGTAGATAACGGGGCGCTTCGCCTCGTTTATCATCTCCGCGGCCTTTTTAACCAAGCCCGCGTCAAACGCGGGAGCATCGTCTTTTTTTCCGGGCTGAGGCCAAGTGTTAAATTCCACCTGCTGAATCTGAACGTCTTTAGGCACGTCGATAAGCACAGGCCCAGGTCTTCCCGAAGCCGCAACACGGAACGCCTCAGGGATAACTGTCAATAGTTCTGCTGCCGATCTTACCAAAAAATTACACTTTGTGATGGGAACTGTCATCCCGTAAGTGTCAATCTCCTGAAACGCGTCTGTACCTATGAGCGAGTGGCCGACCTGACCAGTAATGGCAACTATGGGGATAGAGTCAAGGCGCGCGTCCGCGATTGCGGTGATAAGGTTCACCGCGCCCGGGCCTGACGTTGCGAAACAGACTGCTGTTTTTCCTGTTGAACGCGCCATCCCCTGAGCTAAAAATCCACCCGCCTGTTCCTGACGTACGAGGATATGTTTAATAACCTTACTCTTATAAAGGGCGTTATAGAGAGGGAGGTTTGATCCCCCCGGGATTCCTGCGATAGTATCAATCCCCTGGCGTTCGAGCAGATTGATTATGATTTCTGCTCCTGATAACTTCATACATCCTCCTTAACTCATGTGAAAAAAAAAGCTCCCGCTGACCTGTTCGGCGCAGGAACTTTTTTGAAATATGCTAATTTATAAAGACATCTGTATAAAATAACTCAGGCTACGGCTGGGTGCAAAATAAAATTGGGTGATAAATATTATTGACCCGCGTATTCCGGAGCGATCGTTGATTTTTCCCCGTTTCGTGACGCTTCATAAACAATAGTGATCATCTCTATACCATTTTGCTGGAACAGATCAAGAATGTTTTGATTCATCTCAGAATAAATTGCCGCCTGTAACTCAGGTCTTTTTGTGTAGATGTTTATCTGATAACTTACCGCACTGCCGCCAAGTGTTTGAGTAAGAACAAAAGGGCGCGGGTTTTCAAGGACATGTTCAGTTTTTAGGGCTGCTTCTATCAAAAGCTTGCTCGCTCTCTCCCACTTTACATCGTAGCCTAAGTCAACATTTTGAGATAAAATAACGCCCTGTTCGTGCGCGGCTATGCTGTAGTTAACTACATTAGACGACAATATCGAAGAGTTGGGAACTGTGATGATCTCTTTTTTCACGGTTTGTACACGCACAACAAAGAGCGTTTTTTCTACAACGTCTCCAAAAACATCTCCTACTTTTATTCTGTCGCCGATTTTAAAAGAGCGCATATAGGTGAGAACAAGTCCCGCCACCATATTGGAGACTACGCTTGAAGAACCTATCGAAAACAGAACGCCGATAAAAACCGAAACACCCCTAAAAACCGCGGACTCAGACTCCGGAAGCAGCGGAAATATAAGCACTAATGTAAAACAGTAGATAAATATCCTGAGTAAATTGTAAGTAGCTTTTGCCCAGTCCGGGTAAAATTTCGGAATTATCAGACGTTCCGCTTCTATTTCTTTAGTTATGTAACGCAAAAATTTAAGTGTGTAACGCATTAACATTATGATAATGACTATGCGCAGAAGCTTTGGCAGATATGCCACAAAGTTTTGAGCCATTGATACGAGCGGGGTGGTGATCCATGAAAACAGTGTTGCCGCAATATGGCGCGTTGTGGGAAAAATAGCAAATATTATAGGGAGAGCCGTGTAAAGCAGAAACGCGTACACTGAATAGCGCAGCGCTTTGGAGACTAAAAGCGCTGCCGATACAATTTTGGCGGATGTTAAAATTTTTACATTGCGGAATCGTACATCTTTAAACCAGTTATCGCTTTTTTCAATAATCTTTTTGTCTATTACTTTACGGAATACATAGCTTACGAGTTTTAAAAGAGCGAGAAGCAGCGCTATTGCCAATAAAGAGAGTACGATCATCTCAGCTAATTTAAAAGAGTCGTTTGCGTGGAGCGCTTTTAATTGACCAATAATAGAAACGTGCTGCGCGGAATCGTTTAACACAGTCTGTTTTGTCACACATTCTTGTTGAGTTATCAAAGGGCGGACATATATCCGCCCTTACACTAAGCCCTGCTATATAGAGATATCCTTAGTCCGGCTTGAGAGCGCCGCTGCCTGTTTCTCAAAGCCGGCTTTTCCAAGAAGCGCAAACATGTTCTTTTTGTACGCTTCAACTCCGGGCTGATCAAACGGATTTACGCGCAGGATATAACCGGAGAGAGCAACTGCTTTCTCGAAGAAATAAAACAGTTGACCAAGCGTAGTTTCGCTTCTGTCGGCAAGCATAAGAGTCGCCGACGGTACCCCGCCGTCAAGATGCGCAAGCATGGTGCCCTGAAACGCTTTTTCGTTTATATCCTCAAAACTTCTTGACGCTAAATAGTTAAGATCATCGCTGTCATCATCAAACTTGGGAACAGTCATTGTCTTAGATGTTTTCTTTAGGATCATGAACGTTTCAAAGACATTGCGCACACCCTCCTGAAGCCACTGGCCGAGAGAGTGGAGATCTGTCGTGTAGTCAAGCCCGGCGGGGAAAATACCTGTTCCGTCTTTGCCTTCGCTCTCTCCCGCAAGCTGTTTCCACCACTCATTTATAAAATGGAGCTGCGGCTGGAAAGTCGCCATTACTTCGGTGGTATAACCTTTTCTAAACAGAATATTTCTTACAGCGGCGTAGCGGCCCGCTACGTTAGTTTCAATAGAATCGCCGCTGCAAAAATCATACGCCTGTGAAGCGCCTTCAATAAGTTTTGCAATGTCAAGACCCGCAACGGCAATTGGGAAAAGCCCTACAGGTGTGAGCACAGAAAAGCGTCCGCCCACATCATCGGGTATTTCATACGTTGTGTAGCCCTCTTCTTTAGCAAGTTTACGCAAAGCGCCCTTAGCGGGGTCTGTAGTCGCAACAATACGCTCCGCCGCGCCTTTCTTACCGTAGCGCTGCTCCATCCACTGGCGTATTACCCGAAACGCGATAGCAGGCTCTGTTGTCGTGCCGCTTTTTGATATTACGTTGACGGCAACTTCTTTATCTTTGACAAGTTCGAGCAGATCACTAAGATAATCACTGTTAATAGTATGACCGGCAAATATCACACGCGGTTTGCGCAGATCTTCAAACCCGGGTGATGTAAATTCAATAGCCGCTTTTGCGCCAAGGTACGATCCGCCTATGCCGACACAGATAAGAACATCCGCCTTTGAGCGAATCTCCTGCGCCTTATCGTTGATTGACTTTATAAGGTCTTTGCCTGTTTTCTTCGGCAGATCAAGCCAGCCCAAAAAGTCATTGCCGGGACCGCTTCTATCTTTAAGCAGCTTCTCCGCGTGAGCTACGGAAGGATTATAATTTTCAAGTTCCGACGCCGATAAAAAATCCAGCAAAAATTTGTCATTATACCAAATATTCTGCATGAGCTTCATCCTTTTTTTAATGTTTTTGACTGTGATTATTAACACTGCCCGTACACTCTTGCGTCTCTGCGTTATTTCAGGACGCAGAAGCTGCGGGCAGACCCCGGCGAAGAGATCGTCATAATATAATATATGCACATAATCATTATAATGTAAGAGTAACCCCATAAACAAAAACGCCCTTTTCATCCGCAAGAGCAATGGTCTCCGCTGTATCGTCTGTAATCGTTCTGCCTGCCTCAACTACTACGCCGTCAAAACTGTATTTCGCAAGCGTCTCTATAGTACCGGTTCCCACAACCGGCAGATCGGCGCGGCCGTCCTGACCCGGTTCCATTATTTTTACCATTATACCGCCGCTTTCTGCTCCCATTTCACTGCGCTTCGCGGACGCGCGCTTTGCGAGATCATCGGTTCCCTTAAAGTTTTCAAACGCAAGTATCTCACCTTTATAGACGATAGCTGCCTGACCGTCGCCGGTGCGTATGTAATCAAGCAGCGCGCCCCAATTTTTACGGAACGCATTTATATCCTCACTCTTAGGCTCAATCTTGCCCAAAGCTCCTTCACCGATGATGAGTTCGGTCATATATTCCTGTATAGCTCTAACTCTAATCCCGCCCTTTTCAAACATCGACAGTATCACCGTAAATACGCCTTTATGCCTGTTTTTCATAAACAGAAGTTTAAACGCCGCTTTGACAACATCAAGATTGATTTTTAGCTTAGCGTTCGCAATCCCGCCGATCATAACAATTTCGCCGATATCGTTTTTTTTACAGAATTTTATGATTGCGCTGACTTCCGTAACACAAAACTCTACATATCTATCAACACTAACCTCATTTCTTAGTGATTGATCAACTTCGCCTGTCATCCCGATAATATATAAATCCCGCCCATTACGTTTAGCCCAATCCGCAAACTGAAAGGGAAGACGTTTGTTGCCGGCGATAAGAGCTATTTTTTTGTTTGGCATAGTCAATAAAAATATATCATAACTTTATACACAGTTAATAAATTATATTAAAAACGCAAACATTAATGGCGCAGGGTAAAAGAAGTTGACCATGGAAAAATACACAACAAAATCGGCAGTCCTTTTCATAACTTTCAACAAACTTGAAGAGACAAAGCGTGTTTTTGAAGCGATAAAAAACGCACAGCCGCCAAAAATATACTTAGCAAGCGACGGCGCAAGGGCGCAAAAACAGGGGGAAAAAGAGATCGTTGAGGGTGTGAGAAATTATTTACTTTCTGCCATTGATTGGGATTGTGATATAAAAACAAGATTCAGTGATACAAATCAAGGCTGCGGACGCGGTGTTTCAAATGCTGTTACTTGGTTTTTTGAACATGAAGAGATGGGAATTATTATTGAAGACGACTGCCTGCCGCATCAATTTTTTTTCCGCTTTTGTGATGAGCTGCTTGTAAAATATAAGGACGATGAACGGGTTTCCATGATTGCCGGCACAAACGAGTTTGCGAAGTACAGGGAAGAAAAATCAAACGAATATTTTTTCACACGCTCTACATATATTTGGGGATGGGCGTCTTACAGAAGAGTTTGGAAAGATTATTGTTTCGCGCTCTCATTTTTACCGCAGCTAAAAGAAAAAATGTCTTATGAAGAGCTGCTTTATCCGCTTAAAAAGTATCAGATTAAAAAAAGGCGGAAAAAATTTGAAAGGATATACAAGCGTAAAGGTTCGCACACTTGGGATTTTCAGCTCTTATGCCTTAACTTGATGAATAGGCAATTTTGCATAGTCCCCAAAGCAAACCTTGTTGCCAATATCGGTTTTGGAGAAAACGCCACGCATACGCATAATCTCAATTCACCATCTTCAAACATTCCTTACGGTGAACTGCTGTTTCCGCTTAAAGAACCTGATCCGTTTGAAGAGAATTTACAATTCGCGATAGATTATCACGATTTTATTATGCCCAAAAGAACGCTTGCTTGGAGAATATTAAAAGAACTAAGCAGGTTTAAAAGAAGGTTTGTCTGATGTCAATTCCCCAAAAAATACATTACTGCTGGTTAAGCAAAGAAAAAATGGCCGCCAATTACATAAAGTGTATTGACAGCTGGAAAAGAGTAATGCCCGATTACGAACTTGTTTTATGGGACAGCAATAAATTTGACTTAGATTCCGTGCCTTTTGTAAAAGAGGCGGTTTCAATAAAAAAATGGGCGTTTGCCGCCGATTATATCAGAATGCACGCGGTTTATACCGAAGGCGGGATTTATCTTGACAGCGACGTTTTGGTCTTGAAAAAATTTGACGAATTCTTGCGGCACGATTTTTTCACTTCGATAGAGGCAGAAAAAAGAGACGACCTTCATCAATATGAAAACTGGACAAATGATTTAAATGATATTAAAGTCGTAAATGGCTGCGGATTGCAAGCCGGAATCTTTGGAGGAGTTAAAGGACATCCATACTTAAAAGATGTTATGGCATGGTATGAAAATAACCGCATCATACTGCCCGATGGAACGCCGCGCGATTTGAGCAGGATAAAATGTCCTGACGTTATGGCCGCTGTTGCGCAAAAGTACGGATTCAAATACAAAAACGGCGAACAAAAACTTGCAGATAATATGATGATATTCGATACAAAAGTTTTTGCTCATACGATTGATGACGCTGCAAAAGGCGTTTATGCAATCCATTGGGGCGAAGTCGGGTGGTCTCCTCCGCAGAGGCGCTTAGAGAGAAAATTGAGGAGAAGCTGGCTTGGACGGCTTTTGCGCGGGAAAAAACAGGTGCCGGCTCTTGATGAAGTTATTGCTAATGGTTTTTTGGATGGGGTGCGGGATTGACAGAAGGTATGGGCAATAAGCAAGTACGAGATGACTTGTCAAAATCCCCAACCTGTCTCTAACGAAACAGCGCTCCCATTCTTCGCGTTCACAACAAACCGGCTCGTATCATGGTTATTTCGGTTGCCGCTTGAGGTGAGGGTGATTTCAAGCAGCAGATACTCTAAAGTTTCAACCGTTTTACTGTTCACATGGAATGAAGTTATGCTTGCGCCGCGAACTCCAAATTGCACCGGTGTTCCGTTTTGGTTTAAGTTTTCTCCGTCAAAAGCATATTCCAAAGTATCACTGCTGTTGTGTGACAGGAGCGTTACTGAGGTTGGAGTAAACTGCAATACTCCCGGAGTTCTCCTCAGTCTCAGCATTAACTCTTCGGCAACGCGGGCAGTTTCATCACGGATAATGCCTTTGTTTTCCTGATGCGATACGTGTTGATTGAGATAGTTCCATGAGGAGAGTACAAATGTGATAATTATAGTTGAAATTGATATTGTCACTATCAACTCTAACAGGGTCAGCCCTTTCTTGTTAACTGATCTCATTGGTGAAAGCCCTGCAAAAGCTTGAATTTATACGTTGAAAAAAACTTGCTTTGCGGTTCAACGCTTATTTCTATCTCTGTGACGTTTTTGTTTTCGATATCAGCGTCCAAATTATAATTTTTTTTTCTATATACGGTGAATGTTATGCCGGATACTGTTTCCATATACGTCAGCTCCCGCGGCTCAATGCCTTGCAGCGCTTCGCTGCGTATGCGTTCCGCTTCGTTAGAAGCAAGTATGCTGGCGGCACGCGTTGCGTTTGCCCGTCCTTTAATTCTATCCCCGGTATAAAGACCGCTAAAAAGAGAGTAAACCACTATGGAGAGAATAAAGATAGCAATCATGAGTTCTACTATGGTAAAGCCTGAAGCGCTCGGGAGTGTTTTTTTCATCTCTTAAAATTCCCTCCAGCTTATAATTTGCGGTGTACCCATAAAGTAAGGCATTTTATAATTACCTATAGATGAAAGCGGCTCAAGCGCACCGCTAAAACTGTTTTCTTTAAGTTTTGAAAAATCAACGAGTGAATCACTGCCAATGTCGGAACAATCAAATATCCACTGCGCTTTTATAAGTCCTGAAAGCTTACCGCTGTGGCAAACTGCTTTTTGAGCCCATAATATACCGCTTAGTTTAACGTCGGGATCGGTTTTGATTCCTCCCGGATTATCTAAAGCTATGGCAGTGCCGTCAAACACAGATGATTCAGATAGAAAAATTGAGTAGCCGCTTGGCTTTTTCTGATGTTCTGACGTACCGGTTCCAACTGCTATAAGAGAACTGCGATCTCTAATTTCCGCTTTGCCATAAACATTTATACTGCCCATAGATAGCGCATTCCCCTGAAATACAGCATTATCTCCTATGAAAATCCTGCTCATTGAGAAAAGAGAGACATTAACAAGAGACGCTTTATCCAAAATCCTGATCTCGCCGCCTGTACGCAGTTCTAAATTTTCTAACTTAAATGATCCGGTGATTTGCAAATCGCCATAAACTACGATTTGACGCCTCTCTCTCCAAACAACTTCCGAAAACGCTCCGTCAAGCATCAAATGGCCTTTCACAGTATCAGGTATTGATTCAATAGCGCGGTATGTTTGGATTATAAGAGGAATGTCAAAAGCGGAAGTATCTTCATAAACGATATTTTCATTTTTAAGTTCCGAAAGAAACATTTTTATTCGCTTATCACTGCTTACATTGTTTTCATTGTTTTTTGATGACAGGGTATCGTCAACAACAATTTTGCTTATTCGGTGTACTATGCCTCTGAAGCGCCCCTTTATTGGTAAATTGTTTTCAAGGATGAGAACCGTATCCGGTTTGGCGGGAGCTGCGGATCCCTGCAGCGCTTCCACAGTACGGATTATTTTGTTTACCGTAGAAGTAGAAGTTATAAGATTGTATATGCCCTGAACGTTAAATGTGATTTCCGATCTGTTAATGTCATCACCGGCATAAAGAGATATTGTTTTGGGATTATTCATACTCATGGATTCGTCATAAACGATTGCGTCAGCGTCATCAAACATATCCATACGAAAGAGATCATCAATGGCGGAAATAGTTTTAAGCGTATCGGATTCGTCAAATCCTTCGGCAAGCATCTCAAGAGCGCGGTAAATTCCCGAACGCGCGTTTAAAAGCGCCTGAAGAGCCGCCGGAGATTGCAGCGCTTTAACAGAAGATCGGGTTTGATGAGCAAGGTACATGGTTAGAACGATCAATCCGGCAGATGCGAAAAAAAGTACGGTGGCTAGTGTACTCCCGCTCTCACTGCGCCGCTCCAAAATCACCTGCTCTCCTCTACCATAAGTTCATACGTTCCGCTGCTGTCTCTAAAAACAGCGCTGTTGCTGCAGATAGAGATTATATGCGTGGATTTTATACTGTCACCCGGCGCTTTTATATACGTCTCCCCTTTTTCGTCTTCAACGATTACTAACTGCGGATTTCTCATCAATCCCCTAAGTTTGAAAGGTAAACGTTTGTGCACTGTTGAAGTCTTGGCAGCAGATTTAGACGTCAAACGGGCCGGTTGAAAATCTAAAGATCTGAACGGTGAGTTTATTTCAGAGACTAAAACTGCTGTTGGGATAATTATCTCCGCTTTCAAAGCTGAATCTATCAGATTAGAAGCGATATAATCTGAAATTTTTTCTACGGATAAAACCGCTTCAGGCTTGGCGGTTACCAATAGCCTGACATTTAACTCACCGTTTCGGTTTGTTTCAATTGCAGCCCTGCTTATCTGCAAAATCTGCGGCAGAGTTTCAAGAGATGTTATAAAGCGAATAAGTTTATCATAATCAGTCGTTGCTTCTATAAGCACAAGGATAGAGGCGGAGTTTTCTGACTTTGTTTCTGCCTGAGGCTGGATTTTTGCCAATACAACACCGCTCTCCTTGCTGCGGCTGATAAGTTCCTCAAGTATACCAGAAATAGAGCGTGAAGGAATATGTACAGAAGCGCTGTTTAACTTAGACTTGAGAGTTTCATTTTTTAACTCAAGCTCTTTACGCATTTTGTCAAATCCTTCGCTAGATAATATAAATGTGTCATAATGCCGGATACGCTCGGTATGTTCTTTATACGACGACCACTGCGGAATCGCTATAACAGTTATAGACGCATAGCAAATCAATCCGGCAATGCCGAGTAACGTTATTATCGGAATGCCGCGCATCACTTTTCTCATCATTCTTTTGCCAGCTGCACTACGCATAATATTCTGAATTTACAGATGTTTTTATTTTTCGCATCTCTTTCCATTGAAACCAAAGACGCGCTATTTATATAATCTGACGCTTGTAAACTTGAAATAAACTCCGTTACCGAATTTTCCGAATGCGCCCATCCGTTTAACGCTATTCTAATTTTGTTTTCTGCTCCCTGTATCTGATCTGATCCAAGCCGTTCCAAAAACAGGCTGTCGGGCTTGACTTCTGCCAATAGCTGCAAAAAACTCCCCCAGCGTGAACTTTGGTCATACGTTTTTTTAATGGACAAAATTTTTGAAGAAAACTCATTGGCTGCTTTTTCGAGATCTTTCAAAAATTGATTTTCATTGAGCTTTATGTTATAAATATTTTCATTGTGCGTAAGTTTTTTCTTCGCATGAAGGTTTGCAGTTACCGGTACTGATGCTGCTAACAGTGATATACAAAGTAAAGTTACTGCGGTTTTAAGCAGTATCGGACGATAAATTTTAAAACCGTGCTGCCGCGATACCTTAAAAGCAGGAGCCGGATACAGAGCCGTCAGCGCAGCGCCCGCGGCTTTCATTGCGCCGCCGTCATAAAGAAGTTCTTCAGGAAGCGCGAGCGGCTGTTGATCTAAACCATCATAATCATTGATCCGGTTATCATCATCATGAAAGATAAAAACTTTTTTAGGAAAATCATCCCGTTTTAAAATATAACGCCAATACCGTTTAATTCTGGCAGATGACGCCTCAATATAAGAAGCGTTTTTACATGGAAACGAAAATACCGCTTCCAATTTTCTCTCTATCACTATGCCGAATGTCACAATATCGTTTTCATAAAATATTGACACAAAAGACGCCTGCGGTTCTTTACAAAAGGCAAGAGGCAGAGTAAGCAGAAAAGAGTCCTCCGTGACAACAGATGTTATATTGCCCGATAGCGCTTCCAAAATAATAGAAGATCTCGCCGGATGCAGGTAAGGATTAAAATCCGCGTTTGCCGCTGAAATCGGCAGCTCAAGGCTATGAGAGCTATGGTTTGGAGCTGTCCGGCGCCACTCGGTATTAAGACCCAAAACTGCGCCTTCGGAAAGCGTAAGAGCTGTTTTCAATACATTTGATACAGACCATGAATCAGCCGACTCCGCTACCCAGCGCCCATGCTTCATCTTAATCTTAACGCAGATAATTGAACCATCAGGAGTATGAATTACCCCGGTCATGGTTTTTTTATACTTCGGCTTTGCGTTATTGTTATCAGTTGTTTTCATCCGCCGGACTGCTCTCTGGGTGACTGATATTAATAATAGAACTGTCAGGCGTATCTGTGGATTCCAAATCTGTTTTTACTGCTGCTTGATCGGCTGCCGGTTTTGACGCTCTTTTTTTGTTTTCGGTTTTTTTATTGTCCAAAGATTTTTTTTGCCGCATGTTAAATTGATCAAGCTCCGCATTCAGATCAACAATCTGATCGCGCGTTACTACTGTAGGGGTGATATAAACCACTAAGTTTGTTTTGTTTCTTGTTACACCGCTGTGCCTGAATATTCCTCCCACAATAGGCAGGCTACCCAAAACAGGTATCTTATGCCTGAACTGACTCTCCTGATCTTTGATAAGCCCGCCAAGAATCAGCGTCTCACCATCATTGAGACGTACTGTGGTGGTAAGAGAGCGTGAAGATACGTTCGGATACCCCTCAACATTTGTCTTATCAGAATTGGATATCACAGGAGTTATCTCTGCGGTGATCTGTCCGCTTTGGCTTATCCAGGGGGTAATATCAAGTGTAATACCGAATTTTATGGGCTGAAAGCGTATCGTATAGTTTTCCGCGGTTCCGGTTGTAACTTTAAAATACTGAGTCTCGCTTACGTCAATAGACGCCTTATTACCGTTAAGAGTCAATATAGAGGGCTGCGCCAATACTTTGGCTCTATTTTGATCTTCAAGAAATTTAAGTACCATAAAAAAGTCTTCTGAAATCAGATCTTTGATGATAGTTTCGTTATTTGTGATGTTTTTTGTAATGATATTAAGCATAGACGCGCCGCTTATTCCAACTTCCGTATGCGCCGATTCTGCGCCTACTCGCGTAGCAGGAGCTGGATTTGAGAAATAAGAGCTGTTAGCGGTGAAATCTCTATTTCTCCTTCCGAATCTAAAGCCTCTCTCTCTGTCAAGATTCTCCTTATACTCTACAATTACAACATCAATACGCACTTGCGGAGTAGGAATATCAATTGTGCGCAAAAATTCACGCGCGGCAACAATATCCTCGGAAGTACCGGATATAAGAAGCGCGTTTTGCTCCTTTATAACACGTACATTAGCGGCGGGAATATCTTTAGGCAATATCGCAGGAATATTACTCGCTTTAATATGGCGCAAGTGAATAAGTTCTGATTTGGAAAGCGCCTGCCCCGACGGCGTAGCGGTATTGCGGTCGCCGATAAGAATCACGTTCCCCCGCTGCACAAATGTAAAGCGGGTGCCGCCCAAAAGAAGCGCCAGTGCTTCTGTGATTGGGGCGTTATTGATTCGGGCATTCACATCACTTTTAATACTTCCATAAGTGATGATCTCCACATCACCCTGTTCAGAAATCGCTTTTATGATCTCTTCAAGATCTCCGTTTATTACGCTGAGAGTAACAAGACCATTTGTGTAATCAACATAAAAATCGCTGTTAGGGCCAAGGCCGGCGCCTGTACGCGGCCGTGCGGCAGCGCCGCTGCCGTGAGCAACAGGATCTCCGAGAGTAATTTGATAGATATTTCTTCTCTTGGTAACCTTAAATCCGTTTCCCTCAAGCATCGCTCTTAATCCATCATCAAGAGATACGCCATAAAGTTTTCCCGTAAGCCGCCCCTCCACTTTAGCGTCCGGAACAATACTGATAGACGTCTTTGCGCTGAGATCGGTGAGAAAATCCTTTACGTCTACATTTCGCACATCTACAGTCAGCTTACCATCTGCAAATCTAACCATCGATTTATATTGTACCGCAGCCCGCTGTATCTTATACACACTTCCGTCCTGTATGACCTCAAGCCCATTAGACTCCGCTATTTTACGTAATCCCTCCATTATGGGCACATCCGTAAGATGCAAGGTTACACGGCCTTTAACATCCTGATCTAAAATGATATTTAAATTGTAGCCTTTGGAAATCATACGGATAACGTCGCGCAGATCTGTATCCTTTACATCAAGCGATAACAATTGATTGTCTGACGCCGATACCGGTACGGTTGAATCGGGCTGCGGCTGTTGCTGGGCATGAAGCTGTATCGCTAAAACTACGATGATTAAAAAAATGATTGTACGTCTCATATACGCATTATACCGCTTTCTATTTCGGTTTATTCAATTATTGAAGATTTCTAATCTTAATATACAATTTCATTAATATAAAATAACACATTGCAGCGGTGTAAGAGTAGGGTTAATGAAAAAGAAGTGATATTCAGAAATGACGATTTTATCGCAATTTATAAGTGAGGATGGAGCAAACACCCCATCCTCTTCAATTTACAGTTTTCTACTGGCAACCTCGCCCATTTCTCCAGTTAAAAATCTCAATATCCACGAGATACGACTCCTTTGCCGTAGAACGCAGATTCAAAAATACCGACCCGCTCCCCATCTTAGGAGAAGCGATATTGTTTATCTGAGCCCCGTTTCCAAAAAGATTCACACTGCGGTTTTGGCAATCAATATGATTCTGATCTCTAACCCCATACCACTCTACAACAAGCGAATCGTTATGCCCCCTGTTACGCACCGTGATCATTGCTCCATGCAGATAATCCAAATTGTCTATCTGAACCGTAACACCTGTAGGCGTAACTCTAAGCGTATCTCTGACAGATGCGTCAAATCCTGAAAAACTAAATATCTTATTGCCGCTGATATGACTGCCGTCATCGCTTGGCGCGCTCATGTTTCCGGTTGAGTCGTAAGCTACAATACTGTAAATGTAGTTTGCTCTATTCTCCCCTGCGTCTCTGTACTCCGTAACATCAGCGGGAAGCGAAGCGATCTGTTCTGTCTGATGCGGAGCGGCAGCCGAAGCTCTGAAAACCTTATACCGCGACATGCCCCGCTCTGTACTGCGGCTCCAGCTAAGAAGCACATCTTCGTCTTCCTCAACTCTATCAAAGTCCGAGACCGGAGCGGGTGAAGTGACATTGGGAGACACTCTTTTTAATACTCTGCCATTACCGCTGTTCGCGCCGGGATAAAACTCACCTTGAGTCAGATTCGCAAACTCTACACCGTTTACGCTTGCGTCCCAAATAGCATACCCAACAGGCAGAAACGATGTTGACACACTACGGTCTTTCTTCCAAACCTCAACATCAACATTCGCAAGTGTACTGATAAAATCACCGCTGAATTTCAGTTCGTAAACAGGACGCAGGTTAAGGGTATAAGTGAATCTTAATGACGCGGAATGGCCGGTTATGTTAGATGTTATTACTCCATTTACAAACTCTATCGTCCGCCCCTGACCAAAGTTAACGCTGCCGTTAAGAAATTCAGAGAATGTGAACACCATCTCCATACCCATATCCACCAATCCAATACCTGTACCAATCAGAGGAGATATGCTGCTCAGACGGTAGTCGGAGATCAGCGGATCAATAAACCCCGGATCATCTTCAAATAGATTCGGCGAAGTGATCATACCGGTGCTTGCGCAAGTGCTGTTTATAAGATTGTTGACGTCTGCGCCGGTATATGTTGTCGGCCCAACCGCAATACTGTTGAGCTGGTTTGAGCTGATTCCGCATAAAGCCTCTGAACCCCATGTAAACTGGATATTTGTAGTATTGTTTGCGAAAATAGAGTTTGTAAACACCGGCGACTGATCTGTACGCATCGGGTCATTTACCATAACAGCTGTTTTAAGATTTGTGAATACGCAGTTCCTGTACTCGATTTGGCCGCCGAAGTATTGGCCTGCCGTACCAAGCGCGTGCGCGATTACCTCTTTTTTTGCAGGATCGGAATAACGCGCTTCATAAATACAGTTCTCAAAAATTGTTCTACCGCCCCCAATTGTAGCCATCACCAAATTATGCGGCTCTTCTTTGTAATGATCACCGTTAAACTCCAAACGCATCCCTCTTATGAGCGTAGTTGTGCCGAAAACGTTCCGCTCGCAGCCAGGCGGCGAATCATCAAACCCGAAACGTAGAATACTGCTGCTGCCGCGGTCTTTGTGCATAACCCCAATAAGCCCTTGACCGCCAATGCTGCTAAAGTTGTAAACCCCCGGCCCGACCTTAATTGTACGCCCGCCCTGACCGCGCCAAATCGCGTCGCACAGGTTGCTGAACAGGCCGATGACACGGTCTTCGGGCAATACAGGTTCGCGGGGAGTTAGGGTGTTGTACAAGATTACCTGATGAGAAAGTGTTAAATTCTCCGCGCCCAAAATAGTGCCGGTAGCGCCGGCCCAAATCTCTTTGGCGGCTCCTGTGAAATTTATTACCGTTCCCGGCAGGAAACGCAGTACCACGTTTTGGGCGGTACCGGGCATTATGAGGCTCTTGTCAAGGTCATGGGTTCCGACGGGGATGGTAATCGTGTCGCCGCTAACCGCAGTGGCAAATCTGCCGTCTAATGTAATTCTTGCGATGAGATTATTTCCATTTGCAACCAAAATGAAATTAGCATTGTCAAGCTCAAAATTGTTGATATAGTTGGCACCGCCAACTACCACTACATCGCCGTCTCTGAGATTGGCTGGAGCAAGCGTGTATTTTTTATTGCCCGGGTTAAATCTATAATCACCGGATGTATATACGCTAACTCTTTCCGTGCTAAATCCCGCGATACGCCCAATAATGGTGGGATTGCCGCCAAGTATAAGCGAACCGCCAATACCGGAATTATAAATCGCTGTGTCTGACGCAGAAGTCACTGTTGCGCTTATAATAGTTATTGTTCCTGTGTTGTAAATAGCATAGTCTGATATCGCAGATATTGTGGAATTGCTGATAGTCGCTGAACCAGTATTGTAAACAGCGTTATGGCCTTCAATATCAATACCGGTAATTTGGAATCTTTGTGCGCCCAAAATACGCAATGCGCTGTTGTCTTCAATGTTACTATTACTGCTTGCCATATTGAATCCGGGAAAACCTTGGGGAGCCGGATTTGGTTCATCAGGAAAATATCTAATACTCGGCCTGATATCAAACGCCGGAAATCCTGGCTGTATGGTTATTTCATCCATCGTAATGGTAACACGTTCATTATGAGATTTGTTGTTGTTAAGGATGATTACAGCCTTATCAACTTCTGCAACACGTACAGCGTCCACAGCGCCCATAATAGTTCTGTACGGCCCCAACAGCTCATCTACAATAGCTCTCATTGGAGCAGTAATCGCAACAAGATCGTTTCCTGCGGTTGTCAAAGTAAATCTAGGATCGGTAAGTTCGAAATTGTTGATATGGGCTGCACCGTTAACCACAACTACATCGCCGGCCGTAAGATTGGCAGGGGCAAGCTGATATTTTCTACTGTCCGGGTTAAATCTATAATTACCGGATGTATATACGCTTACTCTTCCTGCGCTAAATCCCTCTATACGTCCGGTAATAACAGGATTGTTGCCAAGAGTAAGACGACCGGTGGAATTGGTATTTAAAATAGCGACGCCGCCGCTGCCGTCCGCCGTGTTTAATATTGTGCTGCCGCGAATATATAATGTTCCGGCATTATTATTAGAAATTGCAGGTGAATTTGAGTTTGATGATATTGTTCCGTTCCACGTGTATATTGTCCCTGTGTTGTAGATTGCATTGTTTGCATCTGAAGTTATTGTTGTACTGTTGTCAACATATTCTATATACAATGTCCCGGTGTTGTGTACAGCATAGCCTGATTCGGCAAATACCGTCGCTTTTCCGCCATTGGTGTAGTCGATGTATAATGTACCGGAGTTGTATATAGCAGGACCTGATGCAGAACGCACATTTAAATGTCTGAGAGACAAACCACCAAGGTTTTGAACTGCGTTGCTGCCGTAAATGTTAACACCGTCAACCACGATTCCATTCGCGGAGATACTTAACCCGCTTTCAGATTCAATAACCGCGTTGGGACGCCATGGAGTGGATATCAAGCTGATATTAGGTTTGTTAATAACTACCTGTTCTCTATAGGCTGTAGTGTCCCAAATGTGAACTATTTCTCTGTTTGAACTGGAAAGGTTGTAACTCGCTTTTGTTAAGGCAGCTGTGATCGTTTGGGATGGGCCCGATCTTTGATTTACTACTATTTGCTTGGGAGCGGGTGGATAATTTATTGGGTAAATATATCCTCTCCATCTCTCCATAGTATCGTTACCTACATCACGCCAATCGACAAAATCAGAATACTCTATCTCGCGAAACTCAGAAGAGTCTTTAGGATCTGCAAGAAACAGATACATAATATCATCGCTTCTTTCATATCCTGCGATTGTGTACATATGTCCTATAGTTGGTACACTATTTATGGTGCGTTCTGCTCTTGCTAGAATAGGCCTCCTATTATTTAGTAGATTCAAAACATTATTTTTCGGAAGCGTATTACTAGAGTTATAATTGTTGTCGGAAGTAATCATTAAACGCGCAAGCATTTCGGCTACGCCAATGATGTTAGCTGCATTCGCAATGTTATTTGCACGATTGGGTGCAGGATCAGCATATGATACATCAAATGCGAGTCTACGAATATCGTGTTCTTTTCCGTTTTCTTCATCTTCTTTAATAATACCATAGTATTTCATTGTCATACGGATGTTTGCCGCCCAGCATGTAAGAGTGCCATCTTGCCTATAGCGAGTAAAATTAGGAAGTAAATACATCTGTGCATCAACATCTGTGCTGATGAATAAAAATGCACAAAAGGTAACTAATATTTTGCGTACATTATAATTTTTCATTGATTACCCCCTGTTGGGAATGATTCATTAAGGCCATTTTCTTTAAAATTTCTTGGCCCATCTATAAATGCTGAGAATGAACCTTCTTTGGGTTCGATACTCTCATCTATGTCGATAGCGTTAGTATTTTCTCGTCGCATACGTTCATTTACGTATATCTCACGTTTTTTCCAGTTTATAAGCTTTCTACTATCATCCAAAGTTTCTATTGAGGCAGTAAATAACGAATCTAATGAATCATGCTTTTTACCATCACGCCTATTGCAATAATATATTTTTCGTGGGCCTTTTTGTTTGAAATATAGAAAAGAGTGATTTTTTGATGACCCAATCAGTATAGGATTAATTCCTGTAGATTCAGGATACGCTTTTAATAATGGTCCCCATATGTTACTTCTGAGCTCGGAACCGATAGGTGTAGGAAAGGTCGCTTCAGTAATTCTTGGTTCACCAGTTTTATTGTTCAGCATTAGTTCATAAAGCGGCTTATTGTGTGCCATTACCAAGACGCGCCACAAAATATCCGGTTCAATAACTTCATCAAGTGCAATGGTATCAGGATATTCATTAAGATAAATGTCTTTAAATCTGTATATTTGAAGTGCTCTCAGCCTTAGATCTTTAATTTGTATCGAGTCTGGAATGGTTCCTCTTCTTTTATATTTTAAAGGCCCCCACTTTGCAGTAGAATCCTTCACATAATTCTCCAAAAAATTCCTTATCTCAATTGGCAAATCCTGCTGAGCATACCCACTGCATACTACACCAGCCATCAAAAAAACTGCTGCTGCTACAAATTTCCGCATT
>Ga0123353_10001797_pt1 | contig 26368 bp, 24 predicted proteins | sample TergutLab28metaG_3_FD_92763 | JGI IMG/M metagenome (GOLD analysis project Ga0123353, IMG submission 92763) | Labiotermes labralis P3 segment gut microbial communities from Petit-Saut dam, French Guiana - Lab288 P3 | ecosystem: Host-associated > Arthropoda: Insects > Digestive system > Gut ...
TACATATTTTCAATATTTAGTTGAAATCAATAAAAAAGGGCTTGGTAATAATACCAACATATTTCCAAGTCAGATACAAGAATTTCCATTGTTTGATATTTCATTAACCGAACAGCAGCAAATTGTTGATGAAATCAAAGCGGAGTTAGACGAACAAGAAAAAGTAAAAAAAGCAATCATAGAGGAACGGAATAAAATTGATGAATTAATAGAAAATAGTATAGACGTTTTAGAATTGATAAAAGAAAATCCCAAAATTACAAGAAATGAACTTTCTGATAAATTAGGAATAAATTCTTCTGCTATTCAGAAACATATAAAAAAACTTAAAACAGATGGCACAATAGAACGCATTGGAGGCGACAAAGGAGGGTATTGGAAAATTAATTGATAAAATGTAAAATATTGATACCTAGTGGCATATACGGCACATAACTTGGGTTTGGCGCAATGTCGGCTGTGGTTAGTTTGATATAACATTGATTATTAATAAGTTATGTGGCTCGCGTTGAGAATGTGTTGGAAGCCGCCACCTCATAAAGCAGCCAGAACGTTCACCCGTCTGCTTTACGATAAGCCGTTGCCCACCCGCATGCGCTGTGGCAAAATAGTCGCTATTAAATAACCTAATGTTTATGTTGTTATTAAGGGGCTATTTATCAAACTCAGATAACCTACAAGAGCTTGAAAGAGATTATAGTATAATTTTTGCACCGATAGTTTCCACGCATTTGGCACCTAATTTTGAAGCTAATGCACCGGCATCGGGGATGGTATGGTTGTTGGTTAATCCATATAAAAATCCGGCGGCAAAGATGTCGCCGGCGCCGGTACTGTCTTTGCAATGCGCTTGAACAGCCGGAATAATGGAGATCTCTCCATTTACATTCACTAACGAGCCTTCCGCGCCCAATTTCACCACAGAAACAGGACAATAGGTGGAGAGAGCTTCCAAAGCATCTCGCTCTTTTTTGTGCGTAAACGCGAACGCTTCATCTTCGTTGGCAAATATAATATCCACATAATCGCGAAGCAACTCTTCCACCAAAGGACGCATCACTTCCACTAAGTTGTAACTTGCCATATCCATAGAGATTTTTAGTCCGCATTTTTTTGCTAACTTGCATATATTCAATATTAAATCTTTATTGTAGATCAAATACCCTTCCACATGGATGAGGTCGTATTGTGAGAAAACCTGTTTTTGTAGATCTTCTGGAGTTTGTGTAGCTGCTGCACCAAGATAGGTAGCAAAAGTACGTTCACCCTCTTTGGTAATGAATGTAGTAGCAATTCCGGTATCTATTTTAGAGTAAGAGAGATGGGTGGTAACCCCTACTTTTTCCATATCTTTTTTGAAAAAAGCGCCCACTTCGTCCTCTCCAATCTTTCCTATGTAGCCTACTTGTGCACCCAACTGTGCTAATCCGTAAATAGTATTTGAGGCTGACCCGCCCGAAGCAATCGTTTGTTTTAATCCTAATATTTCTCTGTGAATTTCATTTTTCAGTTCGGCATTGATCATCTCCATCCCTCCTTTTTGTAAGCCGAATTTGCTGAAAATGGATTCGTCGTGAATTTCAATAAGTGTGTCAACTAATGCGTTTCCGATTCCAAGGATTTTTTTCATAAGCATTTTTTTTATCTAAATTTATTCGCTTTAGTATGTTGCGAAAGTAGAATAATTTTTGAATTAGAAATTGTACCTAATTATTTTGATTAACTTTTTCTTAACCGTTTTTATGGTTTAGAAATTTTTCGTATATCAATTTTATTATTTTCGCAAACTTTTTTATAAATATATGACGACTCAAGTAACAGGAACAATTTCACAGATAATAGGTGCTGTAGTAGATGTTCAATTTGATGAAAATTGTACAATTCCAAACATTTACGATGCTTTGGAGGTTCGCAGGGAAACTGGGGAAAAAATTATTTTAGAGTGCGAGCAGGATATTGGAGAAAATACGATGCGTTGCATTGCCATGGAATCTACCGATGGTTTGCGTCGCGGGATGGAAGTAATTTCCTTAGGGCGCATGATCTCGATGCCCACCGGAAACATCAACGGGCGTTTGCTCAATGTTATCGGAGATGCAATTGACGGTATCGGGAAAATAGAGAGTGCCGTTCGTAAAGATATTCACCATGCCCCGCCTACTTTTGAAAATTTATCTACTTCGAAAGAAGTACTTGCCACAGGAATAAAGGTAATTGATTTAATTGAGCCTTACGCAAAAGGAGGAAAGATTGGTTTATTTGGCGGTGCCGGTGTGGGAAAAACAGTGTTGATTATGGAGATGATAAACAACATTGCGAAAAAATATTCCGGCATGTCGGTTTTTGCCGGAGTGGGAGAGCGAACCCGCGAAGGGAATGACTTGCTGAGAGAGATGATAGAATCGGGTGTAATTCGTTACGGCGAAAAGTTTATTGAAAGTATGAAAAATGGAGGATGGGATTTAGCAAGTATAGACAAAGAAGAGTTGGAAAAGTCGCAATGTACAATGGTTTTCGGACAGATGAACGAACCTCCGGGTGCACGTGCACGAGTGGCTCTTTCCGGTCTTACAGTGGCTGAATATTACCGAGATGGCGACGAACAATCGGGCGGTAGAGACATTCTGTTCTTTGTGGACAATATCTTCCGATTTACCCAAGCCGGATCGGAAGTATCTGCATTATTAGGACGTATGCCCTCCGCTGTGGGATACCAGCCTACCTTAGCTACAGAAATGGGAATGTTGCAAGAAAGGATTACTTCTACAAAAAGAGGATCCATTACTTCTGTACAGGCTATTTACGTTCCTGCTGACGACTTAACCGACCCCGCGCCGGCAACTACTTTCTCTCACTTGGACGCTACCACCGTATTGAGCCGAAAAATAACAGAGTTAGGTATTTTCCCAGCCGTAGATCCGTTAGACTCTACCTCTAGAATATTAACTCCCGAAGTAGTGGGCGATTTGCATTACAATACCGCACAACGAGTGAAAGAGATGCTGCAACGATACAAAGAACTTCAAGATATTATAGCCATTTTGGGCATGGAAGAACTTTCGGAAGAGGACAAAAAGGTGGTGCACCGCGCAAGAAGAGTGCAACGTTTCTTGTCGCAACCTTTTCATGTGGCAGAGCAGTTTACCGGAATGAAAGGGGTGTTTGTTCCCATTGAAGAAACTATTAAAGGTTTTAACATGATTATGAACGGAGAACTGGATTTTCTGCCCGAATCTGCTTTCAGTTTCGTTGGCAATATTGAAGAAGCCATTGAGAAAGGGAAAAAAGAGATTGAAGCCGCTAACTCATAATAACTATGAATGTAGAAATTATTTCACCCGATAATGCGATCTTTTCCGGAACCGCCTCACTCGTTCAACTTCCGGGTGTAGATGGTTTGTTTGAAATTCTTGATAATCACGCTCCCATGATTGCTGTGCTGAAAAAAGGGATAATTAAAATTGTTACTGAAAAGGAAACACTCTATTTTGAAGTGAATGGAGGTGTGGTAGAAACTATGAAAAATGTAGTACAGATAATGGTGGAATAACTTTTTCCTTGTTTTATGAATTTTATTTTCGGTTCATAAAAAAATATACTTTTGCTCAGTTTAATAAAATTAGATAAAAAGTTATAAATTAACAAATTATATTATGAAAAGAGATTCTCAAGTTTTTGAATTAATACAACATGAGCGTGAACGCCAAACAGAAGGCATAGAGTTAATAGCTTCGGAAAATTTTGTGAGTAGCCAGGTAATGGAAGCACAAGGCTCTATCTTAACCAACAAATATGCAGAAGGGTATCCCGGCAAGAGATACTATGGAGGTTGTCAAATAGTGGATAAAACAGAGCAGCTTGCCATTGATCGTGCCAAAGAACTGTTTGGTGCAGAATGGGCAAATGTGCAACCACATTCTGGCGCTCAAGCCAACATGGCAGTATTCTTTGCATGCCTAAAACCCGGCGACACAATCATGGGTTTAGACCTTTCGCACGGCGGACACCTTTCGCACGGCTCTCCTGTAAACTTCTCAGGACTATGGTACAACGTGGTTGCTTATTGTGTGGAGGAAGAAACAGGTAGAATTAATTACGACAATATGGAGACGGTAGCGCTTCGAGAACGTCCGAAATTGATTATTGGTGGCGCCTCTGCCTATTCACGTGATTGGAATTGGAAACGTATGCGCGAAATTGCAGACAAGATAGGCGCTATTCTTATGGGAGATATTTCTCACCCTGCCGGATTAATTGCAAAAGGATTGCTTAACAATCCTATTCCCTATTGCCATATCATTACTACTACTACCCATAAAACCTTGCGTGGTCCGCGCGGCGGACTTATTCTTATGGGAAAAGATTTCCCAAATCCTTGGGGAATTACTACTCCTAAAGGTGAAATTAAAATGATGTCGCAACTGTTAGATTCTGCCGTTTTTCCAGGTGTACAAGGAGGTCCGCTGGAACATGTAATTGCCGCTAAAGCTGTCGCATTCGGAGAAGCCCTTTCAGAAGACTACTTAGATTATATTAAACAAGTAGCTATAAATGCGCAAGCAATGTCGAAAGCATTTATCGCTAAAGGCTATAAAGTAATTAGCGGAGGAACAGATAACCACTTAATGTTGATTGATCTACGCTCGAAATTCCCCGAAATTTCCGGAAAACAAGTGGAAAATACGTTAGTGTTAGCCGACATTACAATCAATAAAAATATGGTTCCGTTTGATAGCCGAACTCCCTTTACTACTTCGGGCATTCGTATAGGAACGCCCGCAATCACTACCCGCGGATTGAAAGAAGATGAAATGGAAACTATTGTGGATTTGATAGATGAAGTAATATCTAATATCAATGATGAAACCGTGATTGCAAATGTTGCTAAAAAAGTAAATGCCTTAATGGCAAATAGACCATTGTTTGCTTGATTATGAGATCGCTACTGCAAGTTCAACCTACACTTTTAAAACCCACTGCAGGTAGGTTCTTAATTTCTGTTCCCTATTATAACGATCCGTTTTTTAGTCGTAGCGTTGTGTTTATCATTGAAAAAGATGAAGAAAGTTGTGTGGGACTAATCCTAAATAAGGAATTAGATTGTACTGTCCGTCAAGCTGTAACAGGTGCGAAAATAGATATGCCGATTTTTGCCGGCGGTCCTGTGATGCACCAAAACGCATTTGCACTACATAATTTCAAAAATTGCAAACAATCGGAAGAGATTATACCCAATGTATTTACAGGGTACGATGAAATTTTGTTGGCGATTCTTGAACACAATGCGATTCCAAAAATGGATTATAAATTTTTTATAGGCTATTCCGGTTGGTCGCCCGGACAATTAGAAGAGGAGATCAAACGAAAAATGTGGGTTGTGGCAGAGGGAAATGAAGAGCTTGTTCTTAAAACTCCTACCTCAAAAGTATGGGAAAAAGCAGTGAAAAATTTGGGAAAAGAGTACGAGTACTGGCTTGAAATTCCGATAAATGTACATGATAATTAGAAAAATTCATAGTTATAATAATTAATGAAAATTCTCCGTTATCATTATCAATATTTATTAAAACAATATAAATCATGAAAAAAATTTTACTCTTTACATTTTTTTTGGTACTTGTTACCTCAATCTTTGCACAAAAATTAAGTGTGATGGTAGATTATAAATCTTACTTTACTACTATTGGCAAACCATATTTAGAGATTGCATCTTATGTAAATGGACAAAGTGTGCTTTATGTACCTAATGAACAAGGAAAATTTGAAGCTGCGGTTCGCATGACTGTACAGGCTTATAAAGAAGATTCATTGATTAACAGGTTGGATTATATCTTTACCAGCGAACAGTTTGAAGATGATGATGCAACAAAAAAACCAAATTTTGGAATTGTTCAAAATTTGCAATTGCCTAACGGAGAATATTTGCTTCAATTTTCAGTACATGATGTAAATTCCTCTGCAAAACCTATCCATTATGCAGACATCGTTTTATTGCATTTTCCGCAAGATGATGTATCTATTTCTGATATATCACTCTATCGGAATATCAGCAGAGAACCCAAAGGAGATATTTTCGACAAGTATGGTTTCTCTTTAGATCCGCTACTCTTTGGATATGTACCTGAAACAATGTATAATCTTTCTTTTTCGTGTGAAATTTATAATGCGGATAAATTTACTGAAAATGAACGTCTTACAATAAAAAGTTATATCACTTATTTTGAAAATAATATGATGCCTTATCCGGAAGCGTGTTTTACAACGCAAGTTAAAGTAAAACCGTTAGTGGTTTCTTTCGGAGAGATAGGCATCTATAAATTACCCTCCGGAAACTATAACTTAGTTGTGGATGTTTTTGGCAAAGATTCTCTCTTATTAGCTACAAATTCCTATTTTTTTCAACGGAGCAACCCTGCAATAAAATTAAGTTTAGAAGATTATTATGCAATAAATGTTAGTAATACTTTTGTAGATAGAATAACCGATATTTCACAGATGCTTGAGTATGTAAGATTTTTATATCCTATTTCAACTTCTTTAGAAAGAGAATTTTACTCTACAAGAATGAACCTACTTCCAATGGAAAGTTTACAAAAATTCTTTTACTCATTTTGGTTGAAGAGAGACCCTATTAACCCTGAAAAAGCATGGGGAGATTATTTAGAAAAAATAAAATATGCAGACAGAGCATTTGGTTGTAAATTAGTACAAGGCTACCGAACCGACAGAGGCAGAGTCTATTTACAGTATGGACCTCCCAATAGTATTTTTGAATCTCCTTTCGATTCCCACTCTTATCCGTATGAAATTTGGCATTACTATTATTGTGTTGACCAATCGAATGTGAAATTTATTTTTTGGAATACGGACTTAGTTTCAAACGATTACGAATTGCTCCATTCCGACAAACGGGGAGAAATGCAAGATCCGTTTTGGCAAATTAAGGTTACTCAACGTAAAGCGCCAAACTTTGACTTTGATGTTCGTACCCCAGAAAGTTATTATGGGGGAAATGCTAAAGATGATTGGTTTATTCACAGATGAAAAAAAAGAATCATTTTTTCATAATTTTTTTTTCATAAATTCGCGCCCTAAAAAATTAAAATTTTCGTATTATGAAAATAGCTATCGTAGGAACCGGATATGTAGGTTTAGTAACAGCTACATGTTTGGCAGAAGTTGGTCTTAATCTAATCTGTGTAGATGTAGATGAGACTAAAATAGAGAAATTAAAAAAAGGGATTTCTCCAATTTATGAACCAGGATTAGAAGATATGTTGCAGCGTAACATAGAAAAAGGGAAGCTACTCTTTACAACATCACTGGCAGAGGTTATGCCGGAAATAGATGTCATTTTTTCTGCTGTGGGTACTCCACCTGATGAAGATGGAAGTGCAGATTTGCAATATGTATTAGATGTTGCAAAAACTATCGGGAAAAATATGCAAAAATATATCCTTGTGGTGACTAAAAGTACAGTTCCTGTTGGAACGGCTAAACTCGTTAGAAATGCCGTGCAACAAGAGCTTGACAAAAGAGATACACAAATAGAGTTTGATGTTGCTTCTAACCCGGAATTTCTAAAAGAGGGAGATGCTATCAACGATTTTATGAAACCGGATCGTATTGTTTGTGGAGTGAGTTCGCCAAAAGCACAGAAAATTTTAGAGAAGATATATGCCCCTTTTGTACTCAATGGACATCCTGTAATTTTTACAGATATTGCTTCTGCAGAAATGATCAAGTATGCAGCAAATGCTATGTTGGCAACACGAATTAGTTTTATGAACGATATTGCAAACCTCTGCGAAATTGTTGATGCAGATGTGAATATGGTGAGACGTGGAATTGGAAGCGATACGCGAATAGGAAGTAAATTTTTGTATGCCGGTGCCGGATACGGTGGCTCATGTTTCCCTAAAGATGTGAAAGCATTGATAAAAACTGCCGATGATTACGGATACTCTTTAGATATTCTAAAATCGGTGGAAAAAGTAAATGACCGCCAGAAAACAATCCTTTTTGATAAACTAAATCATTATTATAAAGGAGATTTAAAAGGAAAACGTATTGCTTTGCTGGGATTAGCTTTTAAACCAAATACAGATGATATGAGGGAAGCTCCCTCTTTGTCGATCATCGAAAAATTGAATGAAGCCGGATGCTCAATTTATGCGTATGATCCTGTAGCAATGGAAGAAGCTGCACGAAAAATAGGAAATAGTGTAAATTATTGCTCAAATCTATATGAAACTTTGGAAAATGCTGATGCCATGCTGCTCGTTACTGAATGGACAGAATTTAGAATTTTAGATTTGAAAAAAGTAAAATCTTTGATGAAAAATGCTGTAATTTTTGATGGTCGTAATATTTATAACCATCAGGAAATGAAAGCTAATAATCTAGAATATTTTTGTATTGGAAAGAAAGACTCCTAAAACTTGTCTTGCCCTTAAAAACAGAATGGTTTTTTTAAACTTATTTAATTTCCATTCTTCTTTATTACTTTTTGTGTAACCCACTCGATCGCTAAATTAAATCCCAGCCCCGCAGCTACAACCATAGTAGGGTAAGCAAACATGGCGTGCCGCCAACCACCGTAAACATTTGAATTTTGATAAACAATCCAAAAAATCGGAAAAATGAAAGAGAAAATGATTAGAGAATAGATGAAATAGTTTTTCTTTTCTTTCCATCCCATAATAAAAAAAGAGGTAAGTCCCAAGATAACGGCAATAGGTATAGAACTAAAAATAAATTTGGGCGTATAATAACCTGGTAATAAATCAGACCATTGCATTTGTCCTTCAAATACTTGACGAATTGCAGTGGCAAATTGAGACATACTGCCCAAGGTTTCTTTCATATTATCAATGGGTGCTTTAAGTGCAAAGGGCCATGTTAATACCGCCAAAATGAAGGCTACAAAGGCTATTCCAATACCCCAGCCTAACATTTTAATCAACTCTTGTTTCGACTGTTTGGAAAAAAGAACTTTCCTGTTTCTTATAAAATAAAGAATGGCGCCAAACAAACCGAAATAGGCAAAAAGTAAAAGTCCTCCAATACGCACACTAATGGCAAAAGCTATAGCCAGTGCGAGAAATGTAGCTGTTTTAATTCTAATTTTGGGAAATTCCTGAAAAAAGCAAACCATAAAATAGACTCCCATAACCATACCGGTAGCTAAGGGTAAGTCTTTCAAATTATTAAAAGAGTGCCCTAAAAATCTGGGAGATAAAAATATGAGAATAAAAGAGATTACAGCAGCTCTCCAACCTGCTACTCTATAAGCGATAAGCCCAACAAACAGCATGGCAAGCCAGCCAAAGATACTGTTAATAATGTGTCTTGCGCCATACACATTTTCAATATTAAAAGTTTTGGTAATAAAATAGGCGAAGTTATCCACCGATTGCCCGTAAAAAGGAAGGTTGTATTTTTCTGTTACCACTGCAGCAGTGCTATCTTTCCCGAAAGTTTTATAGTAATTATAAACATTTTCGGCCTGTTCATAGTGAAAATGTTCGTCTCCCGACATTCCTGCGTCTTGGGCAAGAACTACAATAATCACTAATCCAAGTGCGGCAAGGGCAAAAAACGCCCAGCGCCATATTTTAGATTCGGTTAGTTTTTCATTTTTCATGTTGATAATATTTTTGTTGTTAATTATTAAAATTTACACAGATTCAAAATTTACGCGCTCTTTTTCAATAACAAGCGGTCTTTTTTTTACCTGTGTATGAATTGAGCCAATATATTCCCCGATAATTCCGATAAAGAAAAGCTGAACGGATGAGAAGAAGAAAAGCCCTATGATTAATGGCGCTGTTCCTAAGGTAAACTGATACCAAAAAAACAATTTCAATATAAAAAACACAGCAGCAGCCACTAAACTAAGTATGGCAATGCCAAATCCTAAAAAACTTGCTAAACGCAGTGGTAGCTTAGAGTGGTTTACAAATCCCAACATACCAATATCATAGAGTGTATAGAAATTATTTTTTGTTTTTCCTTTTTTTCTTTTTTCCTGTGTGTAATGCACTTCTGTTTTATCATAACCTAATTCACCGACAAGTCCTCTAAAGAAAGGATAAGGTTCCTCTATCGTTCTTAAAACTTCAATAAAACTTCTATCATATAATCCAAAGCCGGTAAAGTTTTTAATTTGATCTGTTTCGGAAAATTTAGATAAAATATTATAGTACAACTTTCTCAAAGCAAACATAATCGGGTTTTCTTTGCTTTTGTTTTTGATACCCAGCACAATTTTATATCCTTCTTCCCACTTTTGGATAAAATCGGAAATAAGTTCCGGTTGTTCTTGTAAATCAGCTGCCATCAGCACAATAGCATCCCCTTTGCATTGAAGGATTCCATGAAATGGGGAGCGGACTTGTCCGAAATTCCGCGCATTTACAATTAATTTGACATGTTTGTTTTTTTCAATCTCCTTTTTCACCATCTCAACCGTTTTGTCGGTAGAAGCATTGTCAATGATCACTAACTCATAATCATAGTCCGTTTTTTTCTCCATTATCGCATGTATGCGTGCGCAAAGTTCTACAATGTTTTCTTCTTCGTTGAATGTAGGGATAAGAATTGATATTTTTTTCATTTTTTATAGATTGATGCTATTTTTAAAACAATAAACCTGCTTTTTTCCATAAATATTGTTGAGAGCCTGAAACAGATAAAAATTCATCTTTTATTCCTTTACGAACAATCTTGGGGTAGTGCCGGATTTTACCTTGTGCATACAAATCGTTTATTTGTTCCACTACGGCTGACCCAAATCCGGCGCTCAACTGGTGTTCTTCTATGGTAATGATTTCATGATGTTTATGAGCTATTTCGGCAAGTTGTTCAACATTTATGGGTTTTACAAAAGGGCAACTAAACAGGTTAAAATCCTTTTTCTGTTCCATTATATACTGCTTGACATGAGCTAACATTCCTCCGGTTGTTAAAACAGCTGTTTTAGTTTTTTCGGATACAATGATGGGAAAAATTTGCCCAATGCTGATATTTTCAACAGGTTGCGTGTGTACGTTGGGTTCACCTGCTTTGCCAAGCCTTATATACATTGTGCCAATCTCTTGTGTAGATAATGATGTTATAGCCCTTGCTTCTGCAGGATCTCCGGGGGCAGTAACAATCATATTCGGCAGGGTTCGGAGCATTCCCAATTCTTCCGTAGTATGATGAGATACGCTTAACGAACCGTAAGAATACCCGCCACCTACTGCAACAATGCGTACATTCAGGTTTCTATAGGCAACATCGTTTCTTATCTGCTCTAAACATCTCAGGGTTGGAAAATTACCAATAGAGTAAACATAAACCACATATCCCTCCATAGCCAAACCTGCGGCAATGCCCATCGTGTTTTGTTCGGCAATGCCGGCGTTAAGAAAACGATCGGGAAACTGTTCGGCAAATTTTTCTACCACACTAAAACCAAGGTCTGCCACCAATAAAAATATCTTCTCATTTTTACTTGCCTCTAAGGCAAGCTGTTCTATAAATACAGTTCTCATAATGTTTGTTCTATTTCTAAAATGGCTTGGTTATATTCTTCTGCTCTGGGAGATCGGTAGTGCCATAGCAATTGATTTTCCATAAAGCTAACTCCTTTTCCTTTAATAGTGTGAGCAATAATCACGGTGGGAGGTTCATTCGTTTTGAAGTTTATTAACGCCTCTTTTAATTGCTCGTGGTTATGCCCATCAACCTCAATACATTTCCAATTGAAGGCTTCGATTTTTGTTTTTAGCGGTTCTAGGTTTAAAACATCATTGGTATTTCCCAAACTTTGAATTTTGTTATAATCAATAATTAAGCACAAATTATAGAGCTGATGATGTGCGCCGAACAAAAGCGCTTCCCAATTGGATCCCTCGTCCATCTCTCCATCGCCAACGATACAGTAAGTTTTATGATTTTGTGATTTCCTTTTGGCGGCAAAAGCTAATCCGCAAGCAATGGGAAATCCATGCCCTAAACTTCCGGCAGAAATTTCTATTCCAGGCACATGATGCGAAATATGAGAGGTCAAAAAACTTCCGTCTTTTCCATATTCTTCCAATTTTTCAACCGGAAAAAATCCTTTTGATGCTAATACTGCATATAAAGCGGTACAGCAATGACCTTTTGAAAAGATAAGTCTGTCTCTGTCGGCATATTTTGGATTTGCAGGGTCAAATGTTAAAATGTCCGTATAAAGAACCGCCAAAATATCAGCCACAGACAATGCGCCTCCTATGTGAGAGGCATTGGCTTGAAAAACCATTTTAAGCGATATTTTACGAATTTCTTTCGCTAATTCTTTACTGTTCATATTTCTTTTTATAAAAAACGACGGTTTGTTTAAGTTGAATGTCAAAATTGGCCACATCAATTACGGCTCCTACAGCTTCGGAAATTTTTCTATTGTTTCCCTGCATCCACATGGATTGTCCGCTTCGATAGGGCAAAGCACCAAAATTAAGTTTGAATTTAGGATTAACCATTAGTTGCAATTTTTCCAATAAATTTTTAATACTAATACTTCTACTTGATGATATGTTATATACGCCTTCTTCAACATCAGATGTAATCAATTTTTCAACCACGCTTGCAATTTCCTCTACGTACATATAGCTGTATCTCTGTTCTCCCGGTGTGAAATCCATTTCCGTGCCGGCAAGCATACTTTTTATGGCAGAAGGGATCAGCCATTGTTCTCCCTCGTGTTCTCCAAAACAAGGAAATTGTCGAAGCCAATACCATTTTATTTTATTGATTTCACAAAAACATTTTAAGATATTCAGTGAAGCCAATTTAGCAACTCCGTATGCTGATACGGGATAAGCGGGATAAGTTTCATCAATACAGCCTGAAAAAGTTCCATATTCCGCCTGGGATCCGAAGCCTACAAATTTTTTAGCACCTACTTTTACTGCCAGATCAAGTAATATTTGTTGAAAAGTAATGTTTTCTAACTGTTTACGAAAACTATCTCTATTCGCATAATCAACGCCACTCCAGGCTGTATGAATGAATATTTCGGGAGCAAATCGTTTAACAGCAGTATCCCAATTTTCGTCATCTACATTAACCCAAACAACACTCTCAGCAAAATCCAAACAACGAGCTATTGAGGAATGAGAGCGTTTCATACACACCAATTCGTGTCCGTTTCGGCACAAATTCCGCGCAATATGAGATCCAATAAAACCGGTTGCTCCCGTTAAAAATAGTTTCATAACATACTTCATTTTACCGGATTAAGAATATCAAGTATAGAGATAAACTGTTCCCTTTGAAGTCCGTATTGAGTACATTCCCAAACAATTTCATCAAAATACCCGAAACTGAATACGATAACAATATCTACTTTTTCTTTTCCCAATTGCTCAATTCCAAAAACAGGGATATGCGATTTCGGCGTCCATATATCTCGCGCTTTAGGGTTTTTATCAACCATAAAACAGATCTTGTCAGCATTTTTAGCAGCTGCCAAAGTCATTACCCCTCTCCCACCTGCTCCATAAGCCACAATTTTTTTATCTTGATTTTGTTCAAGCCAATAGTCTAAATTTTTGATTGAAGAATAGATATTATCCGATAGTTGCACGATACTACTTAACTCTTTTTGAATTGAGAAAGTAGGCTTGTTCACTTTGCCGGTACGTTTTTGCGCTACAGAAATCATCGAATTTGCTCTTTTTTCAGAAGTGTTTAAGAGTTCAAAAGAGAGAAGTTCAAATCCTGTTTCGGCAAGGATATCTGTAAAAGTTTGCTGATTGAGATAGATATAATGTTCGTGTTCAAAGAGGCAAAACTCACGACGTTCTTTAATTAATTCCAAGTCGTGAACTTCTGTTACAACCAGGCCATCATCTTTCAAAATTTTGTATATATTGGACAATGCGGCACGTGGGTGTGGAATATGATCAAACGTATAGCTTGAGACCACCACATCAAAGGATCTCTTTTCGATAAGCGTATATTCATCAAAAAAGCCCGTAATTGTTTTTATACCAATTGAGTTTGCGTAGTCGGAAAGTTTAACTGAGGGTTCTATTCCCAAGACCTCAGCACCCAGTTTTTTAAATTCCATTAATTGTTCGCCGGAGCCGCTTCCAATTTCCAAAACGGTTATTTTATCACGATTAGGAAAATAGTTTTCTTTAATCCGTTCTGCTAATGTTTTCATAAAATTCATGGCAAATGAAGAAGATTGCACGGTATAAGTATAATCATTGTAATAATCTTCCATATCCGTATCATTCATATTCTGAACAGATCCGCAAGAGGTACAAATACCTATTTCAATGTTTCCCAAAAACTCTTTTCCCGTTTCATGTTCATTCATAAACTGATCGGTAAAAGGCATGTCGGAAAGTAATAAAATGGTTTTCAAGTCAGTATTCTCACAAACCCTACAATAACTGATTTGCTTTTGAAGTATTTTTGTTAATGTATTATCCATTATTCTATTTGGTTAATTTCTTTAATAAGATTCCATCGGGCTGCAATATCTGAAGCAGGCTTTATTCCATTTGTAATAGCAACTTCGCTGATTAATCCAAAGTAATTCCTGCGGGTATTCATATTTCCAATAAATAGTTTAGTATCAACTGGGTGCAAATAGTTATTTTGCATAAAACCTCTTACTATTTGTATGCCATTCAAATAGAGTGAGAGGTTATTTTTTTGTATCTCAATAACCACGTAGTTCCATTTTCCGCTGTCGAGTGTTACCATAAAACCTCGTCCATTAAATCCGATCAAGTATTGGTAATCATTTTCTTCTGTTTTGGACATGAAATTCATAAAGAAACCGGAGGTATCCGTTGCATTAGAAAATACAACAGGATTATTTCTCATTTGCTTTTCAGGATAAAGAAGCACTTCTATGGAATAAGAGTCGCATTCTTCTATATTAGGATAGCCGAGCGCAGCTTCAATGCGTTTGGCGCATCCTACAGAATCACTGGAGAATTTCTCATAAAAAACCGTTTTCTCGTGCGGTGGAAAGAAAGATTGTATAGGGATTTTTTGAATTTGCTTTTCAAGATAGGTAAAAACAATCGTTGTGGTATCATAAAGGCATTCCTTTATCACATAATTAGCCGCCATGGCAGCGCGTATTCCTTCACCGTAACCATAATAAAATCCCAATGGGTCATAGAAAATCTTATAAGAAGAATCTTGAATGACATTAATATATCTTTGTAAATCAGATTTATAAAACAATTCTATAAAGGCAGGGTTGACTGCAGAGCACTTCTTCTTCCCATCAAAATAGAAACCATGAAACTTATTAGTTGTGAAGACGAAAATCTCTTCCGATTCCTCTATTTTTTCATCAATAAATTTGATATTCTCTTTAATTCTGCTATACTCTTTATTGAGATTCCTCTTTTGTTGTTTCTCAAACTCCTGCTTCGCCAACTTATTGATTTCCTTTGATTTTGAAAAAATATCAATCGTTGAAAAAGTCAGGCAAAAAAGCCCTATTGCAAAAATAATATATAAAGGTTTAATATTATACTCTTTTATTATTTTCCATAGCTCATCAACCAACAAGGTGAGGCAAATAAAGAAAAGTAAAAATATGGGGGTTAAATTCCAATTATGACTCCTACCTTGAAAGTAGGCAAATATTCCAAAACCAAGTACAGAAACAAGAAAAATAGCTGCGGCTTTGTGTGTAGTCTTCTTCTTGACAAAAGAAGCGATGCTGTATGTGAGTCCTATAGTAAAACATAAAGTCGTAATCATCCAAGGATGAACCAATTGCATGGGAAGCATAAAAAATCCCAACTGTGAAATGGCTAATGTTGAAAACATCATAGCCATCTGAGGCATTGTTCCATAAGTAATTTTTTGCAAAATTGCATAACAGGTAAAGGCAACGAAAATAGCTCCGACTCCTACAATGAGATGTTTTAAAATTTTCATCCATGCAACTTTCTTTTCTTCAGTATAAAAATCAACATAGATCTGCAGCATGAACCAACTAATAAATGCGATCATTCCAAATTCGGGATTCCAAAGAATACCAAAAGATAATAAAATCGTTCCTATGTAATAAATAACTTTTTTCCATTTTTCTTTTCTTACGATAAACCACAATGAAGCAAAAAGTAAAGTCAACGCTACCAGCAACATTCTAATCGGAAAAAGCGCAAAAACGGAATCAAATTCCGTAACCAAACGATTGTAAATATAAGGAAGAAAAAAGGTTGAGATAAATCCTAAAAAAAGCAATAATTTGTCGGCAACAAACTTACGCATAAAAATAAATATAGAGGCAAAACACACACAAAGTAGAATAGACATTACAACTGTAAAGCTATGTATGGATAATCCGAAAATATCAAAAACAGGTTTTAAAAAGTGAGGGTATAATCCATACGTGTTTGTAAAATCGTTTATAAGCATTTGACTTCCACTATATACTTGTGCTGTAGAATAATAAACTGCATTCAAATCGTATTGTGCTTGCCAGGTCGAGGGAAACTCATAAATATTCATTTTAACCACTGCAAATACAAGCAAAGCAGAAAAAAAATATCCTGCAATTGAAATAATGAAATTAAAAACTTTTAAGAGTTTTCCTTTTATTTTTCTAACCACAAAAAAATAAAACAAAACTAACAAAGGAATAATAACGACGGTGTAAATCCAAAAGATTTTACTTAAAGTAGTTTGATAAAAGTAAAAATCAAAATTTGTTTTCGTCTTAATATCGTGTGCATTAAGGTTGTTTGATGCACCTTCCGTGTAGAAAGGATTGGGAGAAATAAAAGTAAAATAAAACAATCCGGCAACAGCAGCAACAGTAATAATAATAAATGCGTAAAAAAATCCCTTTTTCTCAAAAAAAGAAATAAATATTTTTTTCAAAGAGAGGAGATAAAAAAGCAGGAGCGAGAATGGAACTATCAATAATCCAAGCACATACAATAGTCTTTCTACGGGTTCTGGGTTAAAATCATTTAGAAAACTAACCTCTTGAGCTTTTTCAATAATTGCTTGCGTATCGGGATTATATATTTTTGTAACAATAAAAGCAACAATACTATATAGCAACAATGTGCAGATAATACAGAATACCCATCGGGAAAATTCTTCACGAATAGATTTTCTTTGATTGAAAAGGAATGCTGTATTTTCTTTTTCTATCGGTTTAACCGTTGGTTTTTTCCGGGTAAATTTTTTTGCCATATTTCTAATTTAAATTTGCAAATAACTATTAATTTGAACTTGCGTAATTCTATCTATTTCTTTTCCTTTATAGTAACTTTTGTACCATTCTAATGTGTTACGCAACGCCTGTTCTGCATTCAATTTAGGTTTCCATAATAGTTTTTCTTCAGCTTTGGATATATCCAGCGAGAGTAGTCCAGCTTCGTGGGGTTGGTTTTCAAGGGCGGGAAATTCGATATTTCCATTTCCCCAAATTTTCAGCGCCATTTCAGCCATCTCTTTTACCGTAAGGGTATCTTCTTTTTGAGGGCCAAAGTTAAATGCATCAGCGTAATGAACAGGATTTTGTTCCATAATCGCTCCCAGGGTTAAATAACCGGTCAAAGGTTCTAACACATGCTGCCATGGGCGCACCGCCTGAGGGTTTCTAATCTGTATTGTTTTATCTTCGGAAAGTGCGCGAACAATATCCGGCACAAGTCTGTCTGCAGCCCAATCGCCACCACCGATGACATTGCCTGCACGTGCAGAGGCAATTGTTTTTTTATGCTTTGCGTACTGCCCGGGATTAAAGAACGAATTTCTGTAAGAACCGATCACCAACTCTGCAGATGCTTTGCTGGCGCTGTAGGGGTCATAACCGCCCAAACGATCATCTTCTTTATAGGCTTGCCCTGTTTCGTTGTTTTGATACACTTTATCGGTGGTTATCATTATCCCGATACATGGTTTTTCTAAAAGTCTGATTCCATCTAACACGTTTGCTGTTCCAATAACATTAACATCAAAAGTTTCTGCCGGAATTTGGTAGGATGTTCTTACTATGGGTTGTGCTGCCAAATGGAACACAAAATCGGGTTGCGCTTTTGTTATGGCATCATGCAACATTTGCGCATTTCTAATATCACAAATAATTGATTTACAAAGATTATTCCCCTTAATTACAGAAAACAGGTCAGGGGTTGTGGCAGGTTTAAGCGCATAACCTGTGGTTTCAGCCCCCAAATGGTTCAACATTGCAAGCAACCAAGATCCTTTAAAACCGGTATGTCCGGTTACAAATATTCGCTTGTTTTTATAAATAGATAACAAATTATTCATATTGGATTACCAAATTTTCCAGAGTGCATTTCCGGTTGCCCAAAGTTCTTCTAAATTTTGTTTATCTCTCTGTGTATCCATACAATGCCAAAAGCCATCATGTTTATATCCTTTCAACTCCCCTATTTCGGCTACTTTTTCTAAAGGCTCCCGTTCTAAAATGGTTGTATCATCTTTAATAAGATCAAATATTTTTGGTTCAAAAACCATAAAACCACCATTGATCAGACTCCCATCCGTTTTCGATTTTTCTCTGAAAGAGCAGATTGTTCCGTTTGCATCCATATCTATAATGCCAAACCGTTGCCCTGCATTTACTGTGGTCATGGTTGCTATTTTCCATGCTGTTTATGAAAATGTAGCAGTTGGTTGATATTCACATTGGCAACACCATCTCCATACGTAAGCATAAATGTTTCGTTTTCAACATATTTTTGAATTCTTTTCACCCTTCCGCCGGTCATCGTATCCAAACCGGTATCAACAACTGTAACAATCCACGGATCTACGTCAATAGCATTTCTGACGGTCATTTTATTTTCTGAAGTAAAGTCAAAAGTAATGTCGCTTTGATGCAGATAATAGTTAGCAAACCACTCTTTAATGACATACTGCTTGTATCCACAACAAATAATAAAATCATTAAATCCATAATGTGAATAAATTTTCATGATATGCCAAAGAATTGGTTTATCGCCAATTCCGAGCATTGGTTTGGGTTTAAGGTGACTTTCTTCGCTGATTCGCGTTCCATATCCGCCGGCAAGTATTACAATTTTCATATAAAAGATTTTCAATGTGCAAAGTAACAAATTTTTTTTACATTTTCATACTGTTGCAATTTGCTTTTTTACATTCGCCACACATCATGCAAGTTTTCTCAATTTTTTTATTCTGTATCGCATGAAGTTTACAATGAGGGATACATTTTCGGCAGTCTGTACATGTTGTTATTTTCAATACTGCAGTAAATGGAAGAAATTTTATCACATATAAGAGCCACCCGATGGGGCAAATCATTCTGCAAAACGGACGATAGACAAAGAGAGATGAAATAAGCAGCAAAGGCACAGTAATGTATCCTATTATATTGAATATTTGTATTTTGAAAATTGAGATAAATGGGTCGTAAACACAAAGCACAGGGCGTTGCATAAGGATAATCCATATTACCAATACAGCAAAAGCAAAGGATTGAATATAAAACAAGATTTTCTGTGCTTTTTTTGATTGTAACAGTTTCCATCTATTATTTTGGAATAGAAATTCTTGCAGCGCGCCCAGGGCACATATCCATCCGCACCAAATTGCTCCAAAAATAACAGAAAGCGCTATAATTGAAATAATTACTACAAAAGAGAGCCACCATGTGGTTTTACCCAGCATAAAGAGTATAAATCCCTGAAAATATAACAATAAACAGGGGCAGCCGCCCATCATAAATCCGAAATAAACAAGCGAGCATAATAAAATAAGCGGGCGCAAAGACTGTATGGTTTTTGTTTTATACGAAATACCAATCATGCAGAGCAATAAAAAAGCAATACACAACCCAATCATAGGTTGTGTATTGTATGTATTAGATAAGCAAGCGGTTGCTGTTACTATACAAACAGCAACAGTAGCTATCCATTTTGCTATCTTACGGTTGTAGTTTCTTGAATCCAGCATCCTACTCTATAATCTGCTCCGGGTGTTGTAAATCCTCTTTGAAATTTATCTGTGTCTGAGGGGAATTTCAATTTTGCGCGTTTCTCTCTGGCTTGGTCAGCTACTGAAGGGTCAACGACAGCGGCTCGCATGTATTTATCTGCGGCAGCCCAATTGTAATCAAGAGGAAGGATGTCGTCGCCACTACATTTTGTTCCTGAGGCAGCATACAAGTCTCCAATCAAGAGAAATGCTTTTCCGCTATTAGGTTTTAATTTAAGTACCTGAAGAGCAGCGCTTCGAGACTCAGGATAATTGCCATGTATTTGGTGAACAAGTGCAATCATATACCATGGATCAACTTTTTGTTCATTGGTTTCAAAAAGTTCTATTGCTTCTTTAAAAAATCCAAGCGCTAAATCATAACTACCTTGGTTTAGACTGTAGTATCCCATTAGGTTCGCAGTTTGAGCGCTGGGTTCTGCTTTGTGCACAATATTTAACATATCTGCAAAAATTTGAGATTCTGTGCAATTGCCTTTATTCAAAGTAGTAAGCATCTTTTTGAGCGCAGTAAGATCATCTTTCTTTTGTTCAAATTTATTGCTGTAAACCTGTTCCAACACATTACAAGGAGCAAATGGAGTGAATGTGTTTTCAATATTTTTCAAAGTTCTTTCATAATTAGTAATAAACTGCATAGAGCGGGCAGTATCTTGCGACAACCTTAACATTCTATTTTCATAATCGGCTTGTTGAATTTGCCCTAATTGAAAGGCTTCTTCTAAATTTTCAAAATTGGGTATTTGTTTATCAATCTCTTTATAGTAGTTATTGATCGCAATTTCAATATATTCTGTGGCGCGTTCGTAAGCGTCAATCATAATAGTGGTATCTTGTTTGCCGCGTGCAATTTGCTCTGCAATACGGAAATAAATATCCCAAATATTAGGTTGTGTCTTCTCTTTCTCCATCTCAATAGATTCAATAAACATATCAAATGCCCGCATCACTTCTTCTGTGTTTTTTCCTTTATAACGAATAAGATAGAAAGCTTTAAACCCTAGTCCGTTTCCTTCTGTAAAGTTTTTTGGGAAATAGAGGTGGCGGTTGCCCACACCGTCAAGCAGATGATTGATGAATTGAAGTTGTAGCTCTTCATTTTCTTCTGCTTCTTGCGACCTGATTAGTGCATCGAACATATTTTGCAAATACGTAGTGTTGAAAATGGCATTCCATGAGCAGGGACAAGTGTTAACGATTTGTTTCCAGTGCGGAAATGCCTCTTTATAGTTTTTTTGGTCGTAATAGGTTTTAAACAAAGTGATCTCAGCCAAACAGTCGAGAGAATCTTTTTCAGTTTTTCCATACTGAAACCCACACGGAAATGATTGTGCGAAACTGCCTAATATAAAACATGTTACACAGGCAAAAAGCAAAATTTTTTTCATGACAATTGAAATTTTATATTGATAATAATTAATTTATAAGAAACTTTTAACGAAAAACAGGAATAAAAATTGTATTATTCTAATTTTCTTCGCTGATACCATTTTTCTTGAAGAATAAAATTAAAAGAAAGTTTAAAGTAGTTTTGTAAGATTAGATTATTTTTCAGTGTACCTAACTTACTGTATTCAAACATTATATTAATAGAAGATCTTGTATTGAAAGTACGGAGGGGCAATCCAAACCCCGCAGAAACGGAAAATTCGGAGATAGGGAGGTTATTAAGAACAATATAGCCGGTAGATATTCTGGCACCAACCCGGAAATTAATTTTATTATAATATTTTGAGGAGAGCGGGTTTGGCACAAATTGAACACCTAATGCAGCAATGAAGTTATTTTTCAATGAATCGTTGGAGTGTTGCATGTAAAAACTTTTCCAATTTTGCCAGGTTACATCAACAGCTGCCAACATTTTATCTTTATATCCGAAAGATATTCCTCCCCCAATACTTTGAGGCATTTTCACATAGCTTTTCAATGCGTTTTTCCCTACATTAACTACAATCGTGTCAAAATAGTGATCAGAGGAGTGGGTAAATTTTCCCAAATAATTCAGAACGAGCCAATTTTCTTTAGACCATACTTTAATAGCATTTTCATATACAGCGCCAACACCCAAATGGTATTTTTCATTTATTGTATTAATATACTGTATTCCTGCTGTTATCTGCATTCCATCAATGTGGCGGAAATTGGCGAACATGGTATTGAAAGAATGTTCCATTTCATATTCTGCAAAACGCAAGGTATTGATTGTACCAAAAAGATAAGATAAATTAACGCCCAGGGTTAATCCTTTGTAAATATTAAAGGCATTTCCCCAGTAGAGAAGTTGCAGTCCGCCTTCACCCCGGTATTGGTTAACAATGTTTCCGATAGAATCTTTACTGTGGGTATCAATAATATTGTACCCTATGTCGCTGTAAGGCATAATTCCTGCGCTCATCCGCCATACTTTTAAGATGGGGAGTCCTATAACAAGATAATCTAATTGAGCAAACGATCCACGATACTCAAGCTGTTGGGTTTTAAGAATGAGATTCGTGAAGTTAAAAGAGAGGTCTCCAATAAAAGACAAGGAGTCGAACGCAGCAAAAGCGGCAGGGTTTTTAAAATTTATATGATAAGGATTTTTGATAGCATATCCAACGCCGCCCATAGAATTTAAAACCGTATTAGAGCGGGGTGACAAGTTTCCCACACCAAATCCTGAATAGGGCGAGTTAATATCGTTCTGTGCAAATCCGAAAACTGATAATAATAAGAAAGTTAGAAAAAGCAGAAAAAACTTACAGGTTTTACACATTATAATTTATGATTTCATTTAATCCTTTCAGTACAATATTTGGGGCGGCAAATATCGTATTTTTTATTAATTTTTGCAGACAAGGGGCATCTCCCCCTGAAAAAAGTACGACAGGGTCATCAAATTCTTTCTTATAATCTTCAATAAACCCATCAATCTCTTTGCATATTCCAACCATAACGCCCGACAAGATTGACTCTTCTGAATCTGTTCCTAAAAAAGAGGGGTTAGTTTCAATAGCGCTTAGTAGCGGAAGTTTTTTTGTTTTTTCATGCAGGGTGTCAAAGCGCATTTTCAATCCTGGAGAGATAGAGCCGCCGAGGTACGCTCCATTTTCATTTATAAAATCTAACACCAAGCAAGTACCGGCTTGAATAGAGAGCAGATTTCTATTGGGATATTGCGCTGCCGCACCTACTGCATTGGCAATCCTGTCCAATCCTAAAGTTTTAGCATTTTTATACATAATAGTAATTGGCAGAGGCGTTTGATGCGAAAACGGTATCCTTTTTGTACGTTTTTCAAGATAACCTGCATAATGTGCATCGCAATCCAACACAGAGGAGATAATGGAAAAATCTACGGGATATACATCGAAAATTGAGGCAAGAGTTTTTTCTGAAATAGCAGGAAAAGATTGACAATATAGCATATTGCCTTCGCTAAAAACGGCAATTTTATGGAGGGTATTTCCGACATCTATGACAAGATTCATATTGCTATTTTATTTAGCACTTGTCTCTTAAAACCTTCATTTTTTCAAATTCAAGAAATAATTCCGGTAAATTCCTTATATACGCCATCTCTTTCCATTTCTTTCGGGCATCTTCTGCGGGAGCACCAAACAAAATGGTTCCTTCTTCAAAAATAGATTTATCTAAAGCCGACACTGCTAAAAGTGTAGTATTCTTTGCAATGTACAGTCCTTTATTTACACCTGATTTTGACCATATTGAGCAATAGTCATCAATAAATGTACATCCAGATACGCCGCTTTGGGCACCCAAAAAACAATGAGCGCCAATATGGGCATCATGTCCAATTTGTATCTGATTGTCGAATTTAGTACCCTTCCCTATGAAAGTTACGCCGGATACCCCTCTGTCAATACAACAATTACTTCCAATTTCTACATCATCTTCAATTGTTACTGAACCACAAGAAGTGATTTTTATCCATCCCATATCACGTTTTTGGAAATAGCAGGCATCTGCCCCAATGGTTGTATTGGAATGAATAATCACATTATTGCCGATCTCTGTATTTCCATAAATACTCACATTGGCATGAATAATACAGTTATTTCCAATACTCACATTTTCTCCAATAAATACATTAGGTTGAATAATTGTGTCTTTTCCAATTTTTGTATCAGGATGAATAGAAGTATGTTGGGGCGTAAAATTAACAAAATTATGAATAATATTCAAATAACATTGCAAAGGGTCTTCGTGAATAAAAAGAGTTTTACCTTCCGGAGCTTCAACATCTTTATTGATTATTACAGCGATAGCATTACTCTTCAGCACTTTATCATAGTATTTAGGGTGATCAACAAATGAAATGTCACCGGCTTCAACAGAGTGAATCTCATTAATTCCTGAAATAAGATTATTAAGATTTCCCTTAACGGAAACTTCGCAGTTCATAATTTCAACAATTTGATTTACAGATAATTTATTTGAAAACTTCATAAAATTATTTCTAATTAAAAAAGCCACTCAAAAAGTGGCTTTCGATATTATTTTACTCTTTCAGCATATCTATTAGTACGGGTATCTACTCGTATTTTTTCCCCTGTTTCAATAAACAGTGGTACAAACACTTCTGCTCCTGTTTCAACAATAGCTCTTTTAGCTGCATTAGTAGCGGTATCCCCTTTCACACCGGGTTCCGTGTAGGTAACCTCTAAATCAACAAAAGGAGGCAGTTCGCAGGTAAGTGGGGTGTCAGAGTCAGTATGGTACATAATTTCAACACTTTGTCCTTCTTTAAGCAATCCCGGATTATTAATCAAAGATTCTTGAATTTCCAATTGTTCAAATGTATCTGCATGCATAAAGTTGTAGGTTTCATCTCCCTCTTTATATAAAAATTGGTAAGGGCGACGCTCAACTCTTGCAACATCAATTTTTACACCGGCAGTAAAAGTATTTTCTAACGTTCTGCCGGTTTTTAAATTTCTGATTCTTGTTCTAACAAAAGCAGGTCCTTTGCCAGGTTTTACGTGCTGAAATTCAACAATTACATACAATTCTCCGTTATGTTCAACGCAGAGACCATTTTTAAAATCAGCAGTTGTTGCCATATAAAATACTTTTAAGTCGTGTTATTTTTTTAAGTCGCGAAAATAAAGTTTTTACCATACCAATTTCAATTTATCAAAATTTTGGTATTTTATGGTTATTTTCCATTTTTTTCTTTAAACATCTTCACCCCTTCATCTAAAAACTTCAAATAATTATCTGCATTTAGTTCATAATAGATAGGTCCGGTAATTATTGAGCCGTCAACATCTGCAATAATGTAGCAGGGTTGTGAGTTTTCCTTATAGCGGTTGTGTGCATAAAACATCGCTTTTTTGCCCAGCATGGTTATGTATTTCCGTTGTTATCCAAAATTTGGTCTTCGAGGTGGAGTTTTATTACTTTGTCGTCCACATATTGCGCTACAACCACAAACTCCTGGGCAAATTTGGCTCGTACACGCGGGTCTTGCCACACAGCGCTCTCCACATTGCGACAGTTCACGCAGCCGTGGCCGGTAAAATCAATAAACAGAGGGCGATTCATTTTAGTAGCTACACGTATTGCCTGGTCTAAATCAAAATATCCGAAAATGCCGTGCGGCAGGTGCAATTTGTCGGCGTAGCGCGGTTTCTCCCACTCATCTAAATCTGTGGCGGCACCGGAAAATGCGGTAGTCTCTTCTCGTACAATCTTGCTAATATCAAAGTCTTGGGTAGGCATGGGAGGCAGCCAACCGGAGATCGCTTTCAACGGAGCGCCGAACATACCTGGGACGAGATATACTACAAATGTAAAAGTAAAAATGGCGAGCATATATCTAAGCCAGCTTTTTTGTACCGGCATCTCATCATCGTGCGGAAAACGGATTTTCCCTATAAGATAAAATCCCATCATCGTAAAAATAACAATCCAAAATGCTAAATATACTTCGCGGTCTAAGATACCCCAGCCGTAAGTTTGGTCGGGTACGTTAAGAAATTTTAACGCAAATGCCAACTCTATAAACGCCAGCATCACCTTCAATGTGTTCATCCACCCTCCCGACTTGGGCATGGTTTTCAGCATTCCGGGGAAGAATGCAAACATGGTGAAAGGAACTGCAATACCGAGCGAAAAACCCAACATTCCGATAATCGGTTTTAAGAACGAGCCGTCCACCGAGTTTAGCGCCACTGCGCCTGCAATAGGCAACGTGCAGGAGAAAGAAACCAACACTAATGTTAACGCCATGAAAAACACGCCGATAAGTCCACCTGTGTTCTCCATTTTCGCCGATTTATTAACCCAACTGCTGGGCAATGCAATATCGAAATAACCGAACAGGGAGATAGCAAAAACAACAAAAATA
>Ga0123353_10001798_pt1 | contig 26363 bp, 18 predicted proteins | sample TergutLab28metaG_3_FD_92763 | JGI IMG/M metagenome (GOLD analysis project Ga0123353, IMG submission 92763) | Labiotermes labralis P3 segment gut microbial communities from Petit-Saut dam, French Guiana - Lab288 P3 | ecosystem: Host-associated > Arthropoda: Insects > Digestive system > Gut ...
CGTCAAAAAAAGAACGCTTGCTTGAATTGAATTTGGATGGTATAATAGGCAAGGAGGAGTTTCGCCAGCGTAACGAAGATTTTAACGCGCAACTGGCTTTGCTGCAAGGGCAAATAGCGCAGATGGAGAGAAGCAACGCACAGGCGCAGGATTACGAAAAAATCAGGGTCCTGCTGGAACGCGAGCTGGCCTTCGCGCCCGTGCCGAACAGCACACTTGCCGCGAGTATCTTTAGAATTAAGATTACCGTACACAACACAGGTGACAGGAGCAAACTCAAGCTGGACATTCACCTGAAAATCGGCGAAATTTTCCCAATAGAACAGGGCGAAAACGCGCTGTCATTTTGTAGCAAGCGTTCAAGAACCCTTACAACAAAGGATACCGGGCAGCACGCGCCCCGTTTTGAGGTGAATGTCCAACCTGGCCCGCTGCCGGTCGCCCGTGCTATGTACGATGATCCTCTCCGCAATGCTGGCCGGCAGCCCGGAATTGATGGGCTTCTCAAACGAAAGCTCATGCTCCAGCAACGCCCTGATGCGTTGCATATCAAAGGCTTTTGGCGCTTCGCGCTGCGCAAGGAAGACGATCTGTGCGTCCAGCGCCTCATTGCGCCGCTGGAATTCCTGCTTGGTGATTATGTCGTCCAGGCGCAGCTCCAGCAGCTTCTCTTTTTTGCGGCGCAGCAGGGCGATCTCCCTCGAGTGATCCTCCTCCTGCGGCTCGGCGGACTGAATCAGCGCAAGCGCCTGAGCAACGAACCTGCTTTTGTCGGCATAGAGCGCATTGAAAGTATCGGCCATGATTTCGTCGAGGTCTTCCGTGCGCAGCGGCGGCGCGGAGCAACCCGCCAAGCCCTGCGCGCGGTAAACCTTGCATTGCCAATATTCGTGCGCGCCGGGCTTTTGCCGGTGGAATGACGTGCCGTGCGCGCCGCAGACAATTTTGCCGCTGTAGGCGTAGGTGCCGGTACACAACGCGCCGCTTTGCTTGAACGATTCGCCCCGCTGCTTGAGCTGGGCGTTGGCCCTGTCCCAAAGCGCCTCGCTCACAATGGCGGGGACGCCCGGGTCGGGGTACATCACCCATTCGCTTTCGTCCAGCTTGGCGCATTGCTTGGTTTTGTAATCCAGGGATTTGTACTTGTTGGCGCAGTACCAGCCCTTGTACTTGGGATTAAGAAGGATATTCTTGATCGTCGTGGTGTTGAATGGATTGCCCTGACTGCTGGTGACGCCGTGTTCCAACAAGCGAAATGAGATTTTTCGCAGGCCCAAGTGTTCATTGGCATAGAGCTCAAAGATCATACGAACGACCCAGGCTTCGTCCTCATTAACCGTAAGCACGCATTTTTCTTTGTCATAGCCGTAAAGCTTATCGTTGCCTAATACCCGGCCATTCTTAATCGACTGCCGAAAGCCGAACTTAAGCCGCTCAGAGAGCTTGCGAACTTCATCCTGTGCCACGCCCGCCATGACGGTGAGGCGGAATTCGCTGTCGGTGTCAATGGTGTTCAGGTTGTCGTTTTGAAACAGCACCGCCACGCCCAGGCGCAGCAGCTCCTGTGTGTATTGGATGGAATCCAGGGTATTGCGCGAAAAACGTGAAATCTCTTTCGTAATGATGAAGTCGAACTTGCCTGCCCGCGCGTCGTCAATCATGCGGTTGAAGCTGTCGCGTTTCGCTGTGCTTGTGCCCGAAATGCCCTCATCTATATAGCCTGGAACAAACGTCCAATTGGTGTTCTTCCGGATGAACTCCGTAAAATATCGCACCTGGTTTTCCAGGCTTCCGGCCTGCTCCATCTTGTCCGTTGACACCCTGGCGTAAAATGTTACGCGCAGGCACATCATGAAAATGGACACGCCCCGCCAAATCTCATCCCGCGCTCTGCGGATATCCATGCGCTGCGCTCCTCTCGTCACATGTGCAAAACAGCTTGCTCAGCGCGGCGCGGTAGGTTGCTTCGGGGATCAGGCCATGCTCCCACACGCTTTTAAGCAGGACCGCGATGATTTCCTGTTCGGCAGGCTGCACGATTGACCCCTCCCTTGCACATCCTGATCTTTATGCGCCGGCGGGGATGTCCTATGAATCCGGCCCCGTCTGAATAACAACGCGGCGTGTGCCCCGGGTTTTGATCCTCCAAAATCTGCTATAATCTTTTAAAAAACCTTGACATGCCGATGTATTTTCGATATAATCATTATACTTAGGGGTTGATGTGCCTTTTAGGTTCATTCTGTAGAAAAATGATTTCTGCTGAGAGGCCTTTGGGTGCTTTTCGTTGAGGATAAAAAAGGGGGAAATCACAGGGATGAAACGGATTCATGCAGCCTGTTTAGCGCTCCTTATTGTTGCGTTGGGCCTGGCGTTGGCGGTACCGGCCTCGGCGTCGGAGGCCGGCAGGGGGGATACGCGCTACAACCTTGCCGTCGTGGTGGATGCGAGTGGGTCACTGGGGCCGAACGATACTGCCGACCCCACGGGGCTCCGCTATGCCGCGCTCAGCTATTTGCTCGGGATGCTCACTACGCAGGGGCATGAAATCGGCGCGTTGGTCTTCAGCGACACCGTCAAAACCGTTTCGGAAATTCTGCCGATTCAGTCCGAAGAGGAAAAAAAGGCGATATTCGAGTTGGTCAAGGCGGAAACGCCTGCGGGCTACACGAATATCGGCGAGGCGCTGATGGCGGCGGTAGACCAACTGCAAGCCGTGCAGCAGCGGCAAATGGCGGCCACCGGCTCCCACCTGCAGTCGGAGGTGATCCTGTTTACCGACGGTGTAACCGAAATGCCCACCCCCGCGGGGAAGCAGGATTCCCTCGCCGCGAAAGAGCAGGCGATTGCCCTGGCAAAGACCAACGGCATCCGCGTTTCCGGCGTTTTTTTGAATGACAGCGGCGCCATCACCGACAACCGGGAGGTTTTCGATATTGTGCGCGACGTGCGCGGCAACGCGGGCGACCCGGTTTCTCCCGACGCCGAAGTGGCGCCGGAAAGCGACTTCAATGAGTACTATGCCGAGATTCAAAGCGCGGACGATATCGCCACGAAATTCACCGAAATCGCGCGGCGGCTGTCGGCCGGCGGCATTGTGGCCGAGGAGCCGGAGCCTGTCCCCCTCACCAAGTCCGTCATCATTCCCGGCATAGGCGTTTCGGAGTTGAATTTCGGCCTGCGCTACAACCTTGGGGTCAAGGATCAAATCGTCGTCTATATACGCGACCCCGGCGGCGAAGTGACGACGGAGGCCGGCGGCAGCGGCATCTCTGTCACGAAAGAGGACACGACCTTTATCGCGAAAATCCAGAAGCCTTTGCCGGGACGCTGGGAAATCCGCGTGGAAAAAGCGGGCGATGTGCCGGTGGAGGTGATGGCGGATATCATCATCAGCTCGAACGTGGCCGCCAAGGTAGCCATGCAGGCGCCCGACGGCAAGGCCAAGGTGGGCGAACCGGTTTCCTTCCAGTCGCATCTGGAGGTCGAAGGCGTCGCCGTGAAGGAGGACGCGAAATACGAGGGCTATGCCTGCACGCTGACGCTGGTCAGCGAAAAGACAGGGGAATCGAAGGAGTATCCGATGAAGCTGGACGGCGGGAGCTTCGAGGTGAAGGTGCCTGTGGAGGAGTACAGCGGCTATACCGCTTACGCCACCTACCGGTGCGAGAACATCGAGTTCCGCAGCGACGACATCATGGTGCGGCCCATCAACCAGCCGCCGGAAGTCACGGATGTGCAGGCGAAATATTCCTACACGATATTTAACGACGGATTATATACGCTTGAGCTTTCTGCCTATGCCAGCGACCCGGAGGGCGAAAGCCTGACTTTTACGCCCGGGGAAAGCAGCTATGCCGAGAACGGCATCACCCTCGACACAGAGAGCGGCAGCCTTTCCATCGATACGGGGAAAACGAAGGGCGTCGTCTCCGTGCGGGTCATAGTGAGCGACAACGAGCAGGCGGTCTCCGAGATGACGGTCGAGCTGGCGGTGCAGAACGGAAACTGGCTGTACATCGTGATCCTGGCTGCAATCCTGCTTGTTGCGGCCGGCGTCGCCTTTTTCATCATGCAGATGATCGGCAAGGTGCGTGTCGGCCCCTTCCAGCTGAAGCTAGAGGAGGACGACGAGGAAATCGCCTCCGCAAGGGATCTGCTCAGCGGAAAAGCCAGGTTCACTCTGTATGAGCTGCTCACGGAGTGGGTGCTGGGGTGGGAAGGCGACGAAGAACGGGCGAAAGAGATATTGAGAGACAACGCGGCCACTTTGAAAACCTACGTCTTCGCGGCCAAGAAGAGGGGAGAGTTCCAGTTCGGGCAGGGCAAAACAAGCCGGACGAGGAAAGAGGGAAGCTTCCACGAAAGGTTTGACCTGGACGACTTCGTCTTGACCCTCTGGTATCAAAAGGAAAACGAGGAGATCGGCCGCGAATTGGACGACGAGGACGACGAGGACGACGAGGACTGAGCCAAAGCAATCCATCAAGTTATCAACTTATCAAGATACGAGGAGGAAACAACATGGCATTGTCACCGCAGCAACGCGCACGGGTAGAGGCGAACATGCGCACACTGGAATACCTGGAAGCCGAAGGGATCATCAAACGTGAAAAACGCGACATCCTTGGAGAAGACCGCTTTCTCATTGTGGGCTTGGGCGGCACCGGCTGCGCGGCGCTGTCCGAGCTGAAAAAGAAGCTGTCGCGGAAGGTCAATAAGGGCTCCATTGAAAAATACATACGCTATCTGGCGGTGGACGCCGCGCACAATGAGCTCGACGCCTACGTCAACAAGGGGGTTTTCGCCCGCAGCGAAATCTGCAAGCTCCCCTTTGAGGGCGTGGAGCAGCAGATCCACAACCCGTCCTCCGCCACAAGGGAGTGGATACACCCCAACCTGCGCAATTTCACCAACAAAGTGTTCAACGGGACCGGCGCGGGCGCGCGCCGTCAATTCGGCCGGGCGCTGCTGACCTTCGGCAATTCGATAGACGCGCTCAGCCACAGCGTCACCGCGCAGTTCAACGCCCTTGTGGCGGGGGAAGGACAGGCGCGCTGCAGCCTCATCGTCATGGCCGGCATAGCCGGAGGGACGGGCAGCGGCACCGTGATTGACGCGACCTACATCATCCGCCATCTGCTGGGGGAGGAGAACAAGAATTCCGTCGGCCAGACCTTCGGCTTTATCTTCCTGCCGCCCGCCGCGAGCGACACGCGGCAGAAGGCGGACAGCATCCAAAGCGGCAACAGCAACGCATACGCGGCCCTCAAGGAAATTGAATATCATATGACCATGACCGAGCGCGGCGAGGAATTCGAGATGAATTACAGCGGCACCAAGGTCAAGGGCAAAAATATTTTCGATTACTGCTATCTCATCGACGGCAAGGGCTCGCACATTATCCATGAGTTCCCCCAGACCACGGCCGTCAATACGGCCGCGGACTGCATCATCAATATGATCGCGTCGGAGTCGCAGAAGGAGGGCTCCACGACGGCGGGCGGCGCCCAAAGCGTGCAGCACATGAACATCTTCTCCTACCTGCCGGACGTGCCGAAAAAACTGACGGAGTTCATAGGCACGAAGCCCGCCGAGGTGATCCCGCGCGATTCCTACTACATCTACGCCGCCACCGGCTACAGCGAAATGGTGATCCCGAAGGACCTGCTGCAGATATACACGGCCAAAAAGGTGTTCGACTACCTGTTCGGCCACTATGAAAAGCACAGCAAGGCCAACGAATCGAAGGCGGAGGAGCTGCTGGCGCAGGTCGGCCTGGACAACCCGAACGAGCTGCAAAAGCGGATGCGGAAGTTCTGCGAGAACCAGATGCTCTGCCTGCCCACGGCCAACGCCGGCGATGTGGAGCACGACGTCAAAAGCTGCGCAAAGAAGCTCTACGACCAGGTCTTCGCGGATTTCGACAACGCGCTGGAGGCGGCGTTCACCCAAAACGGCCCCTACTACCTTGTCAACCTGACCTTCCATCTGGGGGCGTGCCTTGAGAAAATCGAGCGGCCCGTCAACACCAAGAAGCGCAAGAGCTTCGAGTTCCGGGAAGTCAGCAGGCTGCTGGACAGGATGCGCGTCTATGTCAACCAGCAGAACAGCGAGGTCTATGACGTCTATACCTGCGTGATCGACCACTTCAAGGGAATCCTGGACCGGACCAACGCCGTGCTGACGGACACCGCCGAGACCAGCGGGCCGTTCGGAAAGACCTACTCCTGGACGCCGCTGCGGCCCTACGACGGCAATGAGAACGGCAAGGCCGCGTTTGAATACCTGGACGAGCTGATGGACAAGAAGACCATCGCCGAAAAAGCGCAGCGCTTCGTGGCGGAGCTCAAGAAGTCCCGCAGCAAGTGGACCGACCTCTCCAAGGACGGGGAGTTCAACGCGTCCGACGCGATCCGCGATTTCGTGACCCAGACCTTCAAGGGAATTATCCAGATCGAGCTGGAGGACTTCGCCGCCATCTGCTTCACCGGCAACAAGGACGCGCGCGCGCTGGAGCCCACCGCGGAGAATCCGGAGGGCGAGCCGACCGACGCGCTGAAGACAGCCGCCGACATGATCGTGGACCAATTGAAGAAGAAGGCGGCGGTGCTGGCGCAAAGCAGCTACCTGACGAATTTCTCCGGCGCCAACGACGCGATGTTCCTGGTGCTGCCCGAGGAAACCAAGCATCTCAACGGGCTGATCAAGGAGCGCATGGGCACGGATGTGAAAAAGATATTCCTCTCGAAAAATTCTGACAGCTTCACCCTGTTCAACAACTATCTTTCGCTGCCCCTTTACGCCTTCGACTGGACCCTGGCGGGCGAAAAGGCCTACGCCAACTGCAGCGGCGACGCCGAGGTGGGGCAGCACATGAACCAGGCGGAGCTCAAGTGGCGCAATTTCCCGAACCTGCTCAACCCCTCCCTGTGGCAGACGATGGAAAGCGGCTATCAGTTCGACGAGGAGGCGAAGCTGCTGGGCTACGTCCGCGGCATGATGGACAAGGCGCTTTCGTATGGATTGATTCAGTCCGAGATGGCCGACGTCACGCGCAATATCCGCAATTTCCAGGTGCGGCTGTTCGATGACAAAAAGGGCACCGCGCTTGGAGAGGCCCATCAGCCCCTGGGCAGCAGCGACGGCACGAACGACGCCGCCGTGCAGCAGGCCTACCGGATCTATCAGGCGGAGGCCGAGCGCCTGTTCGCCGCGTTCAGCGGCGCGGGAACCATCGACATCGATGCGTTGCCCGCGCAGCTGTCCATGTCATGCAAGCCGACGCGGCCCTTCAACAGCACCATGAGCGCCGGGCCGGAGGGCACCAATCCCCCCGAGGGCTGGGACTGGGATCTGAATTGCCGCTTCATGCGCAAGATGTACTCCACCTGCCTTTCGCTGCAGCGCACCCTCGGCGTGATGGAGGCGCTGCGCGCGATGGCGGCGGCGCAGAACGAGGAGAACAAGCAGGCGGGCGTGGTCCTCAACCGGCGCAACCTCTTCGCGCAATACTACGGCGGTGGCCTGATCAACTATGACGACGAAAGCAGCTGCTGGGTCTACGAGAACGAGGACGGCGACCAGGATCCGCTGCTCAACTCGCTTGAGCTGCTCGCCTATCAGCGCCCGTATCATTTTTACTACATGATGGAACGGCTGCTGATCCTGCCGGATGAATTGTATGAATATTGGCAGGAGCGCTTTTCGGAAATCGTGAAAGAGAAGAACAACGATATCGAGGGCAGGCAGGCGCAGCTCAGGGAGCAGCTGCAGGCCATCTCGGACACGCTCAAGTCGAACATAGCCGCGACCAGGCTCAAAAACGCTTCCGGGGACGATGAATTGATCAACGCGCTGCGCAAATTTTATCGGGCCATCGTGGACGCGCTCTAATCGGAGATATCGCAGGGGGAGGAGTATGGGGAAATGGATTTGGCTGAACAAATCAACCAGCAGATGCGCTTTGCGCTGCCGAACGTCAACGAAAACGGCGACATAGCGTGCACGCTTGTGGTTTTGTTCAGTCCCGGGGCCGGCAAGGCAAAGACGAAGTTCGAACACGCGCTCTCCTCCCGCTTCCGGGAGGAGAGCGCCCTGCGGGTCGCCGAGCTTTCGCAGGGGCCGCAGGTGATCGGCGAACTGGCTGAGGACAGGGAAAATATTATGCGGCTGCGCTATGCTCCCATCGCCATATACGTCGTTACGGCTATGGGGGAGGACGTCTCTTTGCCCGCTTTCGGCAAGCGCCGTCCGGTGCAGGTGGTCCGTCTGTATCAGCGCAAAGAAGACATCAACGAAAATGAGCCCGACGCCCTGTTGGTGCGGGACAGCGATGCCGGGATCGATTCGCTCATTTACCTGATGTATCTGCAGGCCTTCTTTTCCGACATCCCCACGCCCATCGGCGGCGGGGTTCTGGAGAGCTGGGCAACGCGGCTGGCCTGCGACGAATGGGTCCGCCTCCTGTACTTTCAGCTTTCCGCCGATCTCAATGACGTGCCCGCGGACGAAGCGGTGATAAGGAAGCTGATCGCTGAGCCGGCGGAGCTCAGCTGCAAGGCATTCCTGAAAAAGCTTGAAAAAGCGCCGCCGCTTTCGCAATACCCCATCGATGCCGAGGGCCTTGTGGCGCTCCGGAAGGAATTGCCGAATTATTTCCAGAGGCTCTTCGGGAAAGGCGTCCGGTTACAGCTGAAAAAGGTGTTGAGCAGGCTGTACGGCCGGATGGAGGACGGACGGCCGCAGGCGCTCTGTTTTCACGAACGCTTTTTTGGCGGGCAAAACACCAACCGGCTGTTCAAGCGCGTCTGGCAAAGCCCCGGGGCATGGTATTATAAAATACCGCTCGGCCAGCTGGAGAACCACCTGGGTTCGTTTTTGAGCGAGCGCAGCGCAGCGGCGCAGGAAAAATACGAGACCATATATAGGGAGCTGCAGGATGTCCACCTGGCCGACCATATCTCGATCGACGGGCCAAAAATGAAGGACATCCTCGCGGCGCTTGCGCCCCTGGAAAAGCGGCTGAACAGGCTTTACTTGAGCTATGCGGAGATGTGGTTCTGGAAAGAGGCTTTTGCCGATGCCGGAGAAGGGTATGTGCACAACCGCATGGCGGAAGCGAAACGGCGCATTGAGAATCAGCGCAAGCACCTGCTCAATTATAACAATAAGCCCACAAGGCGGTCCGGGGAGCAGTTTATCGCGAACTGGGGTGAAGATATCTCGCTGCGGGCGGGCGCTTGCCGGCCGATGGACACCGAGTGGACCGCGGAGTCCCTCATTCAGGCGATCGACAGATGCCCCCTGCGCGGCGTGCCCCCGATATACGATCCGAGGCTATATGGCTTCCTGCGCTGCGAAAACAGGCAGGAGCAGGCGAGGATACAATCCGGCGCGTTCGACACGGCGGCGGTGGATTGGAAATTTATCTCGGATACGGCCCTGCGGGGCGTCGCGGCGGTCATTTTGATTGCGCGGCCCGCCCGTCACCTTGAGGAAATGGGGGGCTTGGCGTATGATTGATGTATCGTGGGAGGCGAAGCAGGCAAAGCTCAGCTGCCGCTACGCCTGGCAGCCTGAATGGGGCGGCACCATCTCCCTGGTCGCCGTGGAAGCGGATACCGGGCTTGAAACCGTACTTGAATCGCTCCAATCGACAAACCAGCCGCAGACAAAAACAATCAAGCACGGCAGGCTGCGGCAGGGCAGGGGATACCGGATCGTCTGCCGTATGGGCGAAAATGAAATTCCATTGGAAAAACAATGCGGCTTTGTCGTGCCCTATGAGGCGCAGATCAAGTACCACCTGGGAAAGCCGCGCCGGGACAATTGGCAGGAGATATCCGTCAGGGTGCAGGGGGCTTTGCCGCCGGGCAGCCTGATGGTAGGCCGGGACAACGGACATCGGTTCCTGCTGCCCGCGCAGCCCAAAGGAAACGAGCCCTACAGGTTCTGGCTCCAGGTGCAATCGGAGTATCAGGCCAGATTGTACTGCCTGGTGCCCGTAAAATCCTCTCCAAAGCGAGTAAATACCTTAGTTGAGTTGTAAGGAGATACCATGAAATACTTTTGCCCGATGTGCCTGAGCCGTTTTGATTGGGATGTTGGCAGCGACAAGTATACGAAGCGGCACAGCCACGAAAAGATCGCTTTCGCCGTAGATCCCGACAGCGAGGCTCTCCTCGCCTGGGTTTCCGGGCTGCAGCTGCCCGCCCCCGCGCAGGACGAAACGCGGTTGAATGACACCAGGAAACAGCACAAGAAAGCAGAAGCGGATGCCGCGGCGCAGCTGGAAGAGCTCAAGCGGCTCAGCGCGGCGCTGAGGAACGCGGAGGGCGACAGCGCCCGGCAGGCAATACGGGACGAAATGAGCGAAGTGGATCAGTGGGGAAAAAAGCTTGCGGAAGCGCTAAAAGAAAAAGAGAGAGCCGTCAGGGAGAACGAAAGAAGCATCGACGAGGTGCGGTCCAAAGGCAACAAGCTTTTGAACACACTGATTCAAGCGTCGCACCTTGGCAAGGAGGGGAGCGCCACCGGCAAGCCGACAAGCGGCCTGTTGGTTGGCGTGCCGGTGCAGTGCAGCGGCGGGTACCGGATTAACGCGACCGAAGCGGACGCGGTCGCCGCTCTTTGGTATGCCTATGAGGTTGCCAAAAATGAAAGCGTCCTGTCCAGCGGCATGGCCAGAGAGGATCTGGACCGGGCAAAAGCGATTCTCGATACGCTCGAAGCAAAATATCGCTCCTCCCAAATTCCCGTAATGGAACCCGTTTATATCCCTGAGGCGCGCGCCAAGCGCGAACCGGATCCCAACGGAAAGCTGGTCTGGTACAACGCGGGGCGCCTGCAGAAGGTCTGCGGCGTATGCCGCCATCCGCTGTACGCCCACGCGGGACTATACCCGGAGATCGTGATCGGCCTGCTTGGCAGCGAGCGTGTGGGCAAAAGCACGGTGATCGCGGCCACGATACACGCGGGGCAGAGCGCTTCCCGCCTGTGGAAGGGGAAAAGCGACAACTGGTACCTGAACTTTCCGGTGGAAGGCGACGACGCGCTCTGGGACTCCGTGATGGAAAACCTGCTTGTACAATATGAAAAAGGTCGCGCAGTGGAGAAGACACGACTTGACATAGACAGCCATCAATATTGCGTTTCTCTGACAATGACTGTTCCTGGCAACCGGAGCAAGGTGGCGGTTACCTTCGTGGATCTCCCGGGGGAATACCTGAACGGCAGAATCGATCTGCTGCGCGCAAAATGCATGGGCCTGTTCAACAATGTGGACGTCTATTGGCTGTGCCTGGACATCGTGCAATTGCAGTCGAACAACAACCTGGACTTTATGAACAAGCACGGCTATAATATTGAGACGAAAGAATCGGATACCGGCAAGCCAAAGACGCGGGAGCAGATCGAGAAAGAATGCGACCACCATATCATCCACCCCAACCGGTTCGGCGGACTGCAGGCCATCAAGGACGGGCTGAACAATTTTAAGGGCCGGGCGGCGATCATCCTGACAAAGAGCGACGACTTCCCGGACGCGCCCCTGCTCTTCAACCCGAACCTGCCGCCGGTGAAATCGGACGCGCCCATCTACGACGTCAGCGGCGAGGAAGGCGGCCTGGGCCTGCTGGAGAACAAATTCGTGAGGGAAAGCAGCAAGGTGCTCAAGGCGGCCTATGAGGATTATCCGGCCTGGCCGGAAATCCTGGAGGACGTCTTCCCGGAGCACGCCTTTTTCTCCATGTCCGCATATGGCTTCACACCTGTGCCCAGGGAGAGCAGCGAAACCAGGATGCCGGTCAAGCCCTACCGCACGCGCTGGCCGATGCTGTGGACCCTGGCGATCCTGGGCTACTTGGACGTCAAAATCATCGTGCGCCAAACCGAGCGCAATAGGGACATCGACAAAGTTGTGAGCGTGCGGGCCAAATTGAACGGCGGTAAGCTGGAGCGGGAGGCCTACGAATCCCTGTGCGGCCAATCCGGATGGAAGACGCGGCGCCATATAGCGCCGCCCAAGGAAAAAAAGAAGAAGGTGAGGTGAACCCATGGACATAGAGCGCCCGTTTCACTACGGAATTCTTCAGGCAAATGTCAGTGGCACCGACAAACCAATGCTGCCTGAAGGGGACTACCAGCCGTTCCCGCAGGAGAAGATCACGCCGCTCATGAGGGCGTTCCGGGACGGCAGCGCCGACTATAAGCACGGCATGAGCATAGAGCGCGACCGGCAGGGGAACCTGCTGTACCTCTGCGCCTGCGCGAGCCGGCAGACCAACCTCACCTCCGCGGCCGGGGGCTATGCGCTGCACGCGGAGATGCGTGTGCTCAGGCGGGAGGAATTTGCGGACGACCGGCTGGATGAATTGCTGCGCTTTCCCTTTGCGAATGAAATTGATGTCGCGTTCAGACGCAAGCCCACGCGGGACAGCAGGCCCCTGCCGGATATCGACCTTGATCCGGGCGTACTGCAGGCGATTATCTATGGCAGCTTGGGCCGTTTGCTCAGCATCATAGAGTCGCCGGTGTATATCGCGCTGCCCGGGCAGGGGTATGACGGAACGGACTTCGACGAAACAGTGCGCCGCCTGCTGAAGAAAATCTACATGGCGATGCCCTACGCCCTTCGCGCGCGCGCCGGATACATAACGTACCCGAACGCCGCCGCGATACCCGACGGCGTGACGCTGTGCTTCATCCCGGACGGCCTGGTCGGCCGTTACGCGCAGGGGGTGTTGTTCCCTGTGGCCCCCCATGACGGCCGCGACGCGATAGATTTGATCATGCGCAAGGAACATGGACGGGGCCTGCGGGACTTTGCGGCGTATCTGGCCAACGCCTCCGGTCAGGAGCGGCGGAAGCTGTTCGACAAATTTGATGAGAGCAAAATCGAAAAAGCGAACGGCGCATGGGCTTCGTTCGATTGCCGCCTGTACGGGGAAATGTTCGCTTTAGAGCATGAATTTAACTCCCTGGGGAACGACGACGCGGCGAGGAAGATGTATATCCGCCAGTTTGCGCGGCAAAACAACCCAACGCTGCGCGACATGGCCTGGAACGGGGTTTTCCGGGATTATATTACCGAGGAACGGCTGTGCGGCTGGCTTGCGCCTGCGGTCGAAGCGGCGTCATTCAGCAGCTTTGCCGCCGCGCTGATGGAATTCAAAACAATGGAGATTCTGGAAAACCTGGAGGACGAGAAACTCTGGCGCATCTGGAAAAACGCGTTTCTGGACCTGGCAAAAAAGCTTTCCGAATCAAAGGGCGCGCTTGACTGGCTGGATGAGGCATATATGTCTCTGTTGGGTCTCTTTGACCACGAGATAGTGACGCAGGCGCGCGGGACCGTTGAGAAAAGGCATCAGGAGTTCGTAGAGGACGAATACGATGAGAAGGAAAAAAGCATCAGAGAAATTCTGGGCAAGAAAAATGATCCTCTCGACAAGCGCTGGAATCTTGCGCACCTTAAGCACCTGGATGAATTTGATTTCAAAGAAAACGAGCCGAAGCTAAAAGAATTTCTCAACACGCAAGTCAGTATCGAATTCAATGAAATGTGCGACCGGGAGGACGAGCGCTGCGAGGACGTGCTGACCAATATAAAGCGCTTCGACCAGAAGGTTGGAAATGAACTCAACGCAATCTGGGTTAAACACCAAAGCGAGCAGACCCTGGAGGCCTACTTCGAGGCACTGTGGCAGGGAGAGAAGAAGAAGAATCTGAACCCCAACTGGACGCTGGACCAATACCTGGTTGCGTGGCTGAAATTCAACGAAGAAAAGGGAGGGATAATGTCATGATCGGTAAGGAGCGCGGGTATGACATCCTGAGAGATGTACAGGATGACCTTTCGGAGCTCGGCGGAAAATCGTCCATTAGCTTGACGCAGCTGTTAGAAGCAAGCAAAACAGACGAGAAAGCCACGCCTGAGGATAAGCTCTGGGCGCTGTATGACGCGATTGCGCTGTATGGCGCTTGGTGCAGCAGCAAGCAAAAGCTCATTGGATACGGCTATCCCAAGAAAGAAAAAATATCCCTGTCAGACGCGGCCGACACAGTGAAAGGCATCATCGGGGGAAAAATTCCGGATTCAGCATTTGCCAAAGCGTTTGCCAAAGAGCTTGAGCAAAAGATAGGCCCATGGACGAAGCGCAAAGAAGAAAAGCTTGACCTGGCCAAGTGGGTCAGAAACCCCGTTTCCTTGGCCTGTCTCGCGCTTGTTGTCGTTGGGGTTGCTGCCGCGCTGTTTTTTGCGTTCCATAAGCCCAACCCCATCGATCCCACCTCGAGCGAACCGACAGGCGTACAGGAGAATACCATAACGACCACTGACCCGAACATTTTACCAGCCAACGTGTTTGACGCTGATGAAGCGTTGAGAAGGCAATCAGAAGCTTCGTCGATATCAGAAGCCTCGTCAAGGTCAGAAGCCTCGTCAGTAGCGGACGCTGTGTTGAGTCTGCAAGCAGAGCAATCAAGACAAAATACAACAAAGCCGCAGACAACGAAGCCATCCACCACGAAGCCGCCCACCACAAAGAAGCCTGAAACAACAACGGAAAAACCAAATACTACGCCATCGCCAGCAGGGCCACAAACGCCAAACGTAACGATGTCGGAAATACCTATGAGGAAGGGGGAGACCAAAAAAGTAGATGTTTCGAATCCCGATAAGGTGAAGATTTATTTTGAGGATCCAAACGAATCTCAAATCATCAAGGTGGATAGGAATACCGGCGAGGTTACAGCATTGAAGGCAGGTACCGCAGTAGTAAACGTACACCTTATTACTGGACCGCAAATCGGCAATTGCACCATAAAGGTCACAGACTAAACCCGGGGGGAGCGCCATCTTGAAAATCTGCAACAACACGATATGCGAGGATTACCTGACGGAGTATGGGGACGACATGGTGGTCTGCCCGGCCTGCTATAATGCGCTCAGCGACAAGGCGGAACCCGCGGAAGTAGGCAAAGCGAACTACTACAAGGTCTCAAAAAGCTTGGTATGGGTTGTGCTTGCCGTTGTGGCCGCCGGGGTGTTTTTCGCGTTGGGCAGGGCGTTCGGCGGCGGCGTTAGGGCGTCGGCGACCGAACCGGCGAACACGCGGGAATATACTATGACGACTGTTGACGAGAACGCTACTATAACGGCCAACGTGTTTGACGCTGACGAAGCGTTGAGTAGGAACGAAGCCACTGCGATATCAATAGCCTCGTTGATATCGGAAGCCTCGTCAAGATCAGAAGCCACGTCGGTAGCGGACGCCGTGTTGAGTAGACAGGCGGCGGCAATGTCAGAAGCCGCATCGGTAGCAGAGGCTGCGTTAAGCAGAGAGGCGGCGACGAGCAGGGAAGCGGCGGCAATATCAAGCGCCCTGGCGGAGCTATCAAGGCAACAAGCGCAGACGACAAAGACGACGGCAACAACACTGCTACCCTCCACGAAGCCTCCAAAGCCGAGCACTGCGCCAACGTCAGCAGGGCCGCAAACGCCAGTCATAATGGTAACAGCAATGACTATGAAGGTTGGCTCTACAGGGACTATTCCTGTTCAGAATCCCGATAACGTAAAAATCTATTTTGAGATTGTAATGGGTTCACCTCAAAATAAAGGTGTAATCGAGTTGAATAACCAGACCGGTGAGGTTACAGCATTGAAGGCAGGTGCCGCAATGGTAAACGTGTACCTTTACAACGGATGGCTAATTGGCAAATGTACTATAACGGTGACACAATAAACCCGGGGGAGCGCCATCATGAAAATCTGCAACAATCCGAAGTGCGATGATCGCGGGACAGAATACGAAGACGACATGCAGTACTGTCCCACATGCAACAATATGCTTGAGATTCCCGGGCCGGAACCGAAGCCCAAGCCCAGCCCGCGGAAGGCGCTGCCGCTGATCCTCGCGGCGGTGGTGGTCGTGGCCGGCGCGGCGGCCGCCATCGGGATGACGGCCAGGGGCCGGCGTCCAACCAACCCGGATTTTGGGGTTACCGGGCGCGCAACCACCAAGAGCACCGAAAAAACGAAGGATGACGGCCGTTGGTGGGATATCTACCCGGAGGAGATTGAGATCGGCGGGCCGGCGACGGTTGGCCTGAACGAGACGAGCCAGCTCAAAGTGGAGTACATAAAGCCGCACAACACGACGATCATGAATGAGCTCTCGTGGGTGAGCGACGACACCTCTGTCTTGGAGATCGACAGCGGCGGCAGGGTCACCGGGCATAGGCTCGGCGCCGCAAAGGTAACGGTGACGGTCGAGGGGGAAAACGGCGCCAGGATCAGCGCCGAGCTGCCGATGCGGGTGGTCATACCGGTGGTGTCGATCACGGTCAGCGGAGACACCTCGCTCGAACAGACAAAGAGCGGGAAACTGTCGGCGCTGGTCCTGCCCGCGGACGCTACGGACAGAGAGGTGGAGTGGACGAGCTCGGACCCCTCCGTCGTCTCCATCGATAAAGAGGGGAACATCAAAGCGGGCGAGCTCGGCACGGCCACGATCACCGCGAAGGCCGGCGAAAAATCAACCGAGGTTACGGTCACCATCACCGAGCTGATCATCCACGTGACCTCGGTGTCGCTCAGCGGCCCCTCCACGCTGGACAAGGGCAGATCCGGCACGATGAGCGCGGCGGTGAGCCCGGCGAACGCGACCTACAAGAACGTCACGTATACCAGCAGCGACAGCTCCGTGGTATCGGTGGACAGCGCCGGGAGGATCACCGCGCTGAAAAAGGGGTCGGCGACGATCACCGCCACGGCGGATGGGAAATCGGCGTCCAAAAGCGTGAAGGTGATCGTGCCGGTGACTTCCATTTCGATCACCGGGCCCTCCACCGTGGGCGAGGGCAGCCGCGCCCGCCTGGTCATGTCGGTGTCCCCCAGCGACGCGAGCATGGAAAACATAACGTATTCCAGCAGCAACTCCTCGGTGGTCAGTGTCGGCAGCGATGGCTATATCCAGGGCGTCAACAGCGGGCAGGCGGTCATTACGGCCAGGGCCGACGGCGTATCGGGCTCCATAACCATACGGGTCAACGTCCCCGTGACCGGCGTATCCATAGGCCGCAGCTCCATGTCCGTCTACGAGGGCTCCAGCGGGACGCTTTCCGCCACGGTCTACCCGTATCATGCCGACAACAGGGGTGTGACATGGACAAGCGGCAACCCCTTCGTAGTCGCCATGTACAGCAATGGCGAGTGGAAGGCAATCAACCGGGGGCAGGCTACCATAACCGTCAAAACAAAGGACGGAGGCTACACGGACACAATTGTAATCACGGTTAACTGAATGCGCAGTGGCCCTGTTGGCAGATAGGGATGGAGATACGAAACCAAAGAAAAAGGAGGCAGCATATGGTATGGAATGATTTTTGGACCACGGTGCTTATGGGCGCCGATGCGGTCTGGGATAACTTGCCTTTTTACATCAGCGCTTTCGGCAGAGTGCTATCAACCTTCGCTTCCATCATGAGCCAAATCGCCAGTCTGGTGTACTGGCTGATATAGCAAATCCCTCCTCCATCTGCCGCACAAAAACAGGGCCGCTGCGGTCATGGTTTTTTTATGGCGCCGGAGGCGTAAGGGAAAACGCGCCGTCATTTTGTAGTAAGCGTTCAAGAAATACTATGCCAACTGCGTGGACCAGGACGACCTGATCTCCGTGGGTACCATAGGGCTCATCAAAGCCATTAACACATTTAATGTGGGTAAGGGGGCCCGATTGGCGACGTATGCGGCAAGATGTATTGATAACGAAATCCTCATGTATTTCCGCAACCAAAAGAAAACCGCCCAGGACGTCTCCATGAGCGATCCCATTGACGTGGACAACGAGGGCAACCCCCTCACCCTCATGGACGTCATCAGTATGGATGACACGGTGCTCGACGAGATCGACCTGAAGATCCGCGTGGAGCAGCTGTACGAACTGCTCGGGTGCATGAAGGAATCGCGCGAGAAGGAGATCCTCGTGCTGCGCTACGGGCTCTACGGCAACGACTACCACACGCAGCGGCAGGTGGCCAAGCGCCTGGGGATCAGCCGCAGCTATGTCTCCCGCATCGAGAAAAAGGCCCTGCTGGCGCTGCAGAAGGCGCTGCGTAGGTAAAAAACAGGGGCGGCAAGCTTGCCGCCCCTGTTCTGCCACCGCCGGGAGGATGCAGATCTCTGCGGCAGTGGCACGAAGAAGGCTGATTCAATGGGCCGTTCCCCGGCCGTTGCGCGTTACCATATCGCTTCAAGCTCCGGCCCAAGCCAGACCAGGATCGCCTGCGATTCCGTTCCGGTGCCGCCGCCGCCCAGGTCGATGAAGTAATTCACGGCGTGTTGAAAATACGTGGTCGGGTTGGGGTGCTTCGTGGTGGGCACCGCGCATGCAGCTCCGGAATACGATGATCCGCCGCCGCCGCTGCCGCTGTTGCTGCCTCGTCCGCCGCCGCCGCCGCCGTACAGGCCACCGCCGCCGCCGCCCACATTGACAAGCGTACCGCCGCTGGCGGCGTCGCCGCCATCGAACCACGTGCCGGTAACGCCGTTGCCCGAATGGACGCCGCCGGTGCCGCCGATGGTGAGGGCGCCGCCGCCGCCGCTTGTGCCATTGTTGGATGTCTGTATGCCTCCAGAGCTGGCGTAGCCGGAATGGCCAGGCCATGAGCCGGGGCCGTTTTGGTGGCCCTGCATGGCGACTGCGCCGGTGGCGCTGGAGGCGCCAGCGTGGCCGCCATGGCTGTTGGGGCTTGCGCCGCCGCCACTCCCGGCAACGGCAACAATGCTTGCTAGGCCGTCTTTGGCAGGGAAATTACTGCCTGACGCTTTCGCGGTCGTAATAAATTTGCCCGGCCTGCCGACCCCACCGTTGCCGCGGCCGCCGCCTCCCCAGGTTTCGCCGACATAAAATGCTCCGTTGTTTGTTTTATGATAAATGCCCCTTACCAAGCCGGGTGCGCCGCCGTTGTGGTTCGTGCTGCTGCCGGCGCTGCCAGTTCTCCCTTTGACGAAAAACGCCCAATAGCCGGCCGGGCAGTTGGAGTATTCGGTGCTGGTGTTTTCCCCTGAGTTGGTGTTATTGATCGCCGGCAGCAGTTGAAACACCCGGATTTCATTGACGGGCTCAACATCGGCCGAGACATATTTTGCGTTGGTCAGCGAAACCGGCATGGAGGCCATCGTGATCGCGAGCAAAACCACCGCCACGCGCAAAAAGGGATTTTTCTTCATGATTACGCCCTCCTAGTCTACTTGCACGGCGTCGACGAACACCTTGTACGAGCGCATGCAGTTCTGCAGGCTGCTGTAGCCGGACGTCGTCAGCGTCGGATGCGTTGTGATGGGCTTCGCGTCGAAACTGAACCAGGCCCACGACGGGCCGGGCGCGAAGCGGAACTGATAGGTATCCACCTTAGTCACGCCATTGCTGCTTCCGGGGTCGATATAATATTGATAGTTGGCAAGGCCCTGGCCGGCATTGCCCAAAAGGCTCAACGCCGACGGGCTGTTTTTTGTAACCGCATAGGGCAAACGGGTGCCGTCGGAATCCTCGCAGCGCAGCTTGATCTCGATAATCGCCGCGACCTCGCTATAATTGAAGACGCAAAAATTGTAGTGTTGGGCGGCGACCATGGTGCCCTTGCCATCGTTGTATTTCGGGCCTTCATTGCGCCAGGTGTCGCCTAGGTACGCAACGGAATTTGGCCTGGGGTAGTCGCCGTCCGCATCGCTGTAATATTCGATCTGCCACTTTGCCACGCGTGCGCTTGCCGTAACCATGCCCTGGGCGGTATACTTGGCTTGAGTGAACGCGATTGGCGTTGTGCCCGCCACCCCGATTGCCAGCAGCAGCGCGATCATCGCCAGCACGGGCGGAGCCGGGCCCGCCTGCTTTCCGTTGTTGACTTTCATAAATCCTCCCCTGCAAAATTACCTTATCGAATACTATAGGGTATAAACAGGCTTGAAAGTCAAGAGAATTTTTCGCGTCTCGAGTAATCTCTATAAGTCATACAATATGGCTAAAATATATAATAACAATTATGCAATATGACGAACGCCCCTCCTTTTGGGAGGAGCGTTATCGCCGGGCTTCAGCGCCGGGGCTTTTGGGGGTGAAAATCCCTACTCCCCAATCCTTCCCGCCTCGCCATAATCCCACACCTCGAACCCCAGCTTCTCAATCGCCGGCGAATTCACCGCCAGCGTGAAATCCCGCCCCGCGGCGTCCTTAAACAGCGGGTCGGCCACCAGGGCGTTCTTGTAATACCCCATGCGCCGCATCTTGGGGATCGCCATGTCGAGGCCGTCGCCCGAGAACAGCCGGCCCGGGTCGGCGTAGTCGTAGCACAGGTTACCGTCGTCCTGGAACTTGCCCTTGTTCACGCTGGTGTAGATGGGCTGCCCGTCGCTGACGATGATGTTTTTTTCGAGGAAGATGCTCGTGTGGTCCTCTTTCCGGCTCACGCGCACCTGCCCCTCCCCGCTGAAGGCGAAGATGTTGTTGCGCACGATGTTCTCCCGGCCGTAGTGCTGGTGGAAGCTCTGGGAGCCGCAGTCGTACACCAGGTTTTTCTCGATCAGCTGGCCCGTACTGCCCTCGTCGGGGTAGATCCCCCAGCCGCCGTAGCCGCCCTGCAGCGGGTCGGCCGCTACGTCGTGGATCACGTTGCCGCGGATGACCGAGTGCGGCTGCATCCCCAGGGTATAGATGCCCCCCATGTCGCTGAGCCACCCCTGGCCGATCTTATAGATCAGGTTGTTCTCGATGGCGACGTAGTCCGTGGGGTTCTCGCTGTAGCCCCACACCCACCCACTGGAGATGGCCGAGTAATAGCCGTCGGTGATCTCATTGTGGGCGATCTCTACGTGATGGGCGTGGATGTTCAGCACCCCGATGGCGTTGAAGAACTGCCGCCCGTAGTGCGAGATCAGGTTGTTCCGCACGGTGATGCCGCTGTTGGGCGCGTCATATTGGCCCTCTATAAAGATTGCGTTACCGCCGATATACTTGAACTCGCTGCCCGTTACGCCGGCGTCGTGCACGTTCTCGCCGAATTTCAGCGCCGTGGCCCCGATGTTTTCGAATTTACATTGATCAAACTTCACGCCCGTACTGTTGGTCACGAGGATGCAGGGGTGCACGTTCACCGCCGCCTGGGAGCTGTCCATCCCTTCTATGTCGAGCCATTTGGAATCCGGCATATTCCACGCGCTGTTCCGGAATGTGATCCCCCGGAAGGTGACATTCGACCCGCCGTCGATGGCCAGCAGGCGCTCGTTGGCCCCGGCATAGAGCACGGTGCTTGCCATGTCCTCCCCCTCGAAGGGGATATAGTACAGTGTATGGGGCTGCGCTTCCGGCCCCTTCCCGCCGCCCCGCTTCAGATACCATTGGCCGGGCTCCTTCAGTTCCTCGAACACGTTCTCGAGGAAATACCGGTCGTTCGGTTTCACGGACATCGAGGCGGGGCGCTGCCACACCAGCTCATTGGAGTCCCCGTCGAAGGAGACCAGGTTCGATATCTCGTCCTTCCAGTTGTGCAGCACCCGCAGGGTGACGTCCTCCAGAGCATAGAACTGACGCAGATCCCCCTCTTTGGCGAAAAGCGAGGTGTGCGCCCGCGTCAGGTCCCAGAGCTTCTTGGCCTCCTCGTCCGTGAGGACCGCCCGCGCGCCGTCCATGTGGTCCACAAAGAGATACCCCTGCGCCGGGTAGCGCGGGCGGCTCAGCCTGCGTTCCGGGTCGGGGTGATACAGCGACGTGAAATACTCCCCCTCCCACGGCACGCTCCAGCAGGCAACGCCGTTGACCGTATCCTCGCCCCAGCCGGTGACCTCGACAGCCCCGGTGACGATGACCTCCTCGCCGGGCTTGGCTTCATAGGTCACGTTGGACAGGGACGGCAGTTCCAGGGCGGCATACGTTCCGCCATCCAGCCAAACCGTATTCACATCGTCGTCCCCCTCGTCGTTGTCGGGTATGCGCTCCTGTTTTATCCGCGCCTCCGGGAATACGGGCGCGATCTCCGTCTGCGGTACCCGGTAGAGCTTGTCCACGCACACGATCGAAGTGATCGTCAGCGCCGCCGCGAGTATGCCCGCGGGCAGAACCCACGCGCCCCTGCTCTGCTTGCGCAGCGCGAGGAACAGCAGCGCGCACTGCACCAGGATGTACGCCGCCGAAATGGGAAAGGCCACGGTGATGGCCACCATCGCGCCGGGCTTGTGCGCGCCGTAGATGACATTGTTGACCAAAAAGGACACAGCCAGCAGCGTGACCCCCGGGAAGATGAGCAGGGACAGGAGTGTTTTCTTTACGAGGGCTTTGCCCCTCGCGCCGCGCACCCACAGTGTCAGCAGTGCCAGCGCCGCCGCGAAGAGAAACGTAATCGCCACGCAGTAGGGATATGAGTTCGGCTGCCAGTAGACCGCGAAGGCGTCGTAGTACCACAGCAGCAGGGCGGACAGGGCGGCCACGAGGCCCAGGGCCCCCAGGGCTTGCAGAAATCCGCGCGTTTTGGTTGTCATGGGATCAGAACCTTTCATTTGAACTCAAATCTTCACTGCGCCGGGAAGGTTGCGCCTGTGGCGGGGTCGTAGAGGAATACGAAGCTGGAGGGCCCGTAAATCACGCCATAGGTGATCATCAATTTGTCTCCATAGGGCATAAGGCCATAGCCGCTGTTGCCCTCTGTATTGTCCCAGTATTTGAATAGCACCTCTTCGACTTTTCCCTCTTCATTTAGCAGATACATATCGATTCGCCTGCTTTCACCCCGTTTCTCTGTTGGGTGATAGGCCTGGCAAAAGAGCTTGCCGCTCACTGAACACAACTGAATGATATTTGAGCCTTTTCGCAAAAGCTCACGTTCAGTGCCATCAACTTTTATACGATATAAATCACGCTTCATTCCGCTTGAATCCGGAGGAGCATAGTAAAAATAGTCACCCGCAGTCGCATATACTCCCGCTTCTTCTCGCAACTCCTCCTCCGCCTTGTTTTTCGGGGCTTCCCTCATGCCCCAATCATCCCAATGCTTTGGAAAGCTAATATCCTCAAGTGCCTTTCGCTGCGCCTGGTTGTCCCTGTCAAAAATATAATAATCATTGTATTCGGACGTTTGGCAGTCCACCAACGCCGCGTTTCCATCCAAGGTGTTTTGCCACCAGCTGCTCCAAAAGCCAATCGCCAACTGTTCTCCGTCCATTTGTACAGGCGAACGTTTGCGGGTGGTCATCGACATTGCTTCAAAAATCACATCAAGTCTTGTGTCGTCTGCGACTGTCTGCGGAATCAATAGCGAATCGCTTGCACTGTTGTACCATGGGAGCGGGCGATAATCATATACGCCCGCTAAAAGCGCCTCGGCCTTCCAGCTACCCATGGCGACGCGATAAGTAACAACCTTACGATTTTCATAGTTCTCATATTCATAATACTCGCCATAATCATCGGGGCCATGCCTTTCCTTCTCCCTTGCCTCCCACACATTCACAAACAGCCAATCCTTCGTTATCCCGCAAATCTCCGCGCCGGAAAGCTTCATCCCCTCATAGCTCCCCGGCAGGGGGATTTTCTCCTGTTTAGCAATGTCGCTGATCGGCGCGCGCACAATGCCGCCGTCATGGGGCGCATAATAGTGCGTGGGCGTTTTGGCAAAGCCGTTGATGATCTCGTAATCCAGCGGCGGCGTAAGCACGGCCCATGCCTCTCCGGGTTCTTGATTTTCCGTGGTTTCCGGCTGCGTTTGCGCCTCTGTTTCGATTGTTGTTTCCGCTGTGGTCTCCCCCGGCGCAACCTCCGCCCTGCAGCCCGTGAGCAGCAGGGCAAGCACAGCGATCAAGCAGAGCACCTTTTTCATAACAACCCAACCTTTCAAATGCACATGGATGTAGGGGTGGCATTCATGCCACCCGCCATTAAATTGATCACACCACCTTCATCAAATGCGCGAACGGGAACGACACATTCGCCTTGCTCCCGTGCAGCTTCGCCTGGGCGATCAGCCCCATGGAGGCCATGAACGGCCAGGGGGCCATCACCAGGGGGTTGACGTGCATCAGGTGACACATGGCGTTGATGGACGCGCACAGGTCGTTGCAGTGCCCGCTGAAGTAGACGTTCTTCTTGCCCAGGCGCTCCACCAGGGCGTCGCCCACCTCGGCGGCGGCGCAGCGCCCGGCCACCAGCACCTTGCCCTCGATGGCCGCGATCTCCGCCGGGTCGTGCCCCTTACCCATGATGAGGGTCCAGCCGCCTTGGCCATTGTGATCAAAGCCCAGCACCTGCAGCAGCGTCAATGGATTGTTCTGGCAGCCCTCCTTGCACAGCCGCTCCTTGCCGCGCAGGATGGTCACGTCCTCCGGGAAGCGCTGGTCCAGGTCCGTGGGATAGACTTCGGTGAAGTCAGAGATATCCCCGATCACCTCGATGTCCTCCCAGCCGTTCACGCCCTCGCCGTAGCCACGCTCCAGGGCGATCTTCAGATGCGGCACGTCGTCCGCCGTCAGCCCGAACAACCTTGCCCCCACCATATCTGTTGCAACGACATTCCTCCCGCCGACCAGCACCTTGAACGGCAGCACGCAGGTGTCCGCGAAGGCCGTCACCGGGTAGTGCCCGTGGATGGTGGCCTCCACCCCCTCGATGAGCGTGAAGTCCGGCCGGATATAGCCCAGCACGTCGGCCAGCTTGTGGGGCAGGTTGTAGTTGTGGTCCGCGCGCCTGTCGCTCTGCTGGGGGAAGCCCCACTGGTTCTTCACGCCCAGGGTCACCTTGGCCATGGAGTGCGTCTTGAGCTTCGGCAGGCTGATGTAGAGGTTTTCGTCTTTGCGTTCGATCAGCCGCTCCACGATGAACTTGGGCATGTTAAACGAGCCGCTGCGGTAGCCGTCCGTCTCCTCGGCCTCGGCCTTCTTGCCCTTGAACTCGAAGACTGTGTTCGCCTCCTCATCGAGGAACACCTGCTTCACGCTTAAGCGTCGGCAGATTTCGCTGTAGCCCGTCACGGCGAACACCATGCGGGTGAAATTCCCTTGCGTGCAGTTCTCGAACAGGTAGATATCCCGCGCGCCGTTGTCTTTCCAATAGCGTATGGCCGCCTCGATCACCTCCGGGCGGGTGTAGCTGTAGGCCTTGCAGTCCACCGCGTTGGGCTTGAGGTACACGTCCCCGCTGCTCTTGAGCAGGGCCTTCCCCCCCGCCGCGTCGAAGATTTCTTTCACGGCCGCGAAAATCTCCTCCTTCAAGGCAGCGTTGAGAGGAAGAAATTGCGTGAAGCTCTCCTGCTGATGGGGGGATGCGAGGCGGCGCACGGTGACGGTTGTTTTGGTTGACATGAAAATCAAGACCTTTCTGTAATAGTTGGGTAAAGCCGAACGAAGAACGTCGCTCCGCGATGCCTTCCTCACCCGCCCGAGGCGGGAGCTCCTTCCACGGGAAGGAGCTTTGGGGATTAACCATAAGCGAGATATGCAATTGCAAGATGGTAGGACGATGTGCCGTTTTCACCTAAGCCCCCAAGCTCCTTCCCGTGGAAGGAGCTGTCGCCTCGGGCGACTGAGGAAGGCAGTGCGGAGCACCCTCGCGTAGCGACATTTTCCCCCCGGCTCCCTCGTGAGGGAGCTGTCGCCTCGGGCGACTGAGGGAGCATCGCGGAGCGCCGGATAAGTTTGCTGCCCTAGACTATACCAAAAGCGAGTAAAAAGAACCATATAACCCCAAAAGGCAGAAGAATAGGAGAAAACAGAAACGCAAGGATATCTTGAAGGTGGATCATAATTAACACCCTTTCTACACAATACAACTATACAGGGCGGCCGTTTTTTCGCGGCCGCCCCTTATTGCTCTTTACCCGTAACACGTCCGATTGATTATCACTTTTTTGAGGTCATCCGAAAGCTCGTTGAAATACGCGCAATACCCCGCCACGCGCACCATCAGGTACTTGTACTTCTCCGGGTGGTCATAGGCGTCCTGCAGCATCCCGCGGCTGACGATGTTCGGCTGGAACTGCATCCCGCCGCTGGTGAAGAAAGTCTTGAAGATGCTGCCCAGGTTCTTCACGCCCTCGTCGCCGGGGAACAGCGCTGCGTCGATGGTGAACGTCGCCGTGGTGCCGTTGGCGGCGTAGTCGGTGAAGTTGGCCTGCGTCAGGGCATTGAGCGAGGACAACAGGTCGGCCTTCTCCATGGCGTAGGCCGGCGCCACGCTGTTGGCCAGGGGCGTGCCCTTCAGGCGGCCCGAGGGCAGCGCCTGCGTCTTGATGCCGTAGCGGTCGCTGACGTTCAGCGCGTAATACCCCGCGGTATAGTTGCCGTCGCGCACGGCGTAGGGGCACTGCTCCAGCGCCTC